>ERZ650301.228-NODE-228-length-14982-cov-5.128291_pt1 | contig 14982 bp, 13 predicted proteins | sample MGYA00376237_ERZ650301 | MGnify/ENA primary metagenome ERZ650301 (study PRJEB26733, sample SAMN07839255) | wastewater metagenome | biome: small river; feature: stream; material: water | place: USA: North Carolina | collected 2016-04-05 ...
AGCACCGGCAGGCAGTAGTAGTGTGGTCGCACACCACCCTGGAAAATGGCGTTCCGGTTATAAAGCAAATGGTGTGCCGTAATCGTTGCGCCAACCCGGTCGCCCGCGCTCCGCACAAATGCAGCTGCATCCGCCGTTGTGATGTGCTCAAACACCACACGCAGGTCTGGCATCTTGTGCAGCAAAGGCTTGAGTACCTGCTCGATAAAAGCCGCCTCTCGATCAAACAGATCAATCGTAGGATCCGTCACCTCGCCATGCACCAGAAGCGGGATGCCCTGCGCGGCCATTTCAGCCAGCGCCGGATAGGTCTTTTCGATGGCGGTGACGCCCGCATCCGAATTGGTCGTTGCCCCCGCCGGATAGAGCTTCACGGCCTTCACAAAACCCGCGGCTTTGGCTTTGGCGATTTCTTCAGGGCTAGTCGTATCGGTCAGGTACAAGGTCATCAGCGGTTCAAAATTCGAATCCGCCGGACGCGCTGCCAGAATGCGGTCACGGTACGCCGCAGCGGCATCCACTGTGGTCACGGGCGGCCGCAAATTCGGCATGATGATCGCCCGCGCAAACTGGGCGGCCACATGCGGTACCGTCACCGCCAACGCGGCATCATCACGCAGGTGAATATGCCAATCATCCGGTTGGCGAAGAATCAGTTCATTGATCACAGTAGTCACGGCAGAGCCTTTGGCGCACATAGCGCATAAAAATCTTCAACGGGTTTATTTTACGCGATCAGTCCTTAAGCTCTAGCGCCCGCTGATAGAGCAAATCTTTCGGTGCGCCGGTCAGCTGCTGGGCAATCTGCGCCACCTGCTTGGTGGGCAAACCTGCGGCGACCAGTGTCTGCACGGTCTTTTCCGCCGCATCATCGAGACCAAGGGCTACCACTTTTTGTTCTGCCGGCGGGAAAACCACCAGCACGAACTCGCCCCGCACATGATTCGGATCAGCACTAAGCCAGGTCAAGGCCTCGCCCAACGGCATGCGCACCGATTGTTCAAACACCTTCGTCAGCTCACGGGCGATCAGGATCTCGCGGTCCGCGCCAAAAACTTCGGGCAAGGCCGCCAGAGCGGCGTCGATACGATGTGGCGCCTCGTAAAAGACCAGCGCCAGATCATCGCCCGCCCGCTGCTTCCAATCGGCCAGCACCTTCAGGCGTTCCTGGGTTTTTGTCGGTAGAAAGCCGGCAAAAATCCAGCCGCCACCGGCATGCGTCAACCCGGCAATCGACAAGGCCGCAGCGGCGGCACAGGCACCCGGCACGGCCACAACCGGCAACCCGGCTGCCCGGATCGCCGCCACAATCCGCCCTCCCGGGTCGGAAATTGCTGGCGTACCCGCATCACTGACCAGCGCCACGGACTCACCTGCCGCCAGATGCCGGGCAATCTTTTGCGCGGCCTGTTGCTCATGGTGTTCGTCCGCGACCAGCATCCCGGCACTACTTCCGACATGGCGCAGCAAGGTGGCTGTACGACGTGTATCTTCGGCGGCTACCACGCTCACCGTGCACAAAATGCGCGCCGCACGCGGACTCAGATCTTCCAGATTGCCAATCGGCGTTGCCACCACATACAAAGTGCCCGTGCTGTTTTCTGTCGCTTGCGTTAAAGTTGCCATTGCCATTAGATAAATCATATTGATCGAAGAAAGCACGATAAAACCGATGCCTCGTCAAGATACCACGCCCACGGCCAAGCAAGTGGCCGGCAATCAGGCTGAAGACCTGGCCGAGGCTCATCTGCGCCGGGCCGGTCTCAAGATCCTGCTACGCAATTACCGGGTGCGCGGCGGCGAGATTGATGCCATTGCCCTTGATGGTGAAACGCTGGTCTTTGTCGAAGTGCGTCTGCGCCGCAACCACCGCTTTGGAGGTGCCGCGGCCAGTATTGATGCACGCAAGCAACAGCGCATTATTCATGCAGCGCATTGTTATCTGGCACGATTTCCGCGCCTTGCCCAACGACCCTGCCGCTTCGATTGCGTGGTTCTGGATGGACTGGACGCCGCCCACCTGGAATGGATTAAAGATGCCTTTCAAACTGCTTAAACCGAAGCGATTGCGCCTCCTCGTCGGCAGTTGCGGGCTGTTACTGGCGATACCCTTATTGGCAGCCACGCCCACAGCAACGTTGCCGGCTGCCGACAGCGCGCCACCCCGCGGCTACGCAACCCTGCTGATTCAATCCTCACCCCTGGCGGGCAGTCAGTTTCATGCGCTTCCTGATCTGGTGGCGCAAATTAAAGTGGGGGACACTCTGATGCTCAAACGCGAGCCGGGCAATCCGCATGACGCCAACGCCATACAGGTGCTCTGGCACGACCAGTTGCTCGGCTTTGTACCCCGGCGCGAAAACAAAGCCGTGGCCCGCGCCATGGATCGAGGTGAGCCACTGGTTGCCCGTGTCGTGGCGCTCCGTCCCGATGAGTCGCCCTGGCGTCGTTTGCGCTTTGAGATTAGCGTTCGTCTCAACGACTAAGCGCCCGGTCTAGACACGGTGCCGCGCATGTTAAGATCAGCAAAAATTTCTCATGGCTTATGCTCAGCCATTCTTGGAGCCGTCTCATGGATTTACAAGCCCGCGTCAAACGTCACTTCGAAGATAGCGCACAAACCAAACTGCTCGCCGCAGAAACGCTGAGCGGCCCGGTGGCCATCGCCATCGATACCATGGTGCAGGCACTGGTCTCCGGCGGCAAAATCCTGGCCTGCGGCAACGGCGGTTCGGCTGGCGATGCGCAACACTTTGCCGCTGAGCTGGTCGGCCGCTTCGAGCGCGAGCGGCAGGAACTGGCCGCCATTGCATTGACCACAGACACTTCGATCCTGACGGCCATTGCCAACGACTACCATTACGATGTGGTGTTCTCGAAACAGGTGCGCGCACTGGGCCATCCCGGCGATGTGCTACTGGCGATTTCAACCTCGGGCAATTCCAGAAATGTCATCGAAGCCATCAAGTCGGCGCACGAGCACGACATGCGCGTGATCGCCCTGACCGGCAAAGGCGGCGGTCAGATCGGTGCCCTGCTGCGAGATGGCGATGTGCATTTATGTGCGCCGGCAGACCGCACCGCCCGCACACAGGAAACGCATCTGACGATTATTCATGCGCTGTGTGATGGCATTGATGTCTCTCTACTCGGAGACGATGCATCATGAAACTCCCGACCAAGCGTACCGTCGTGACGGCCATTGCTGCCGTTTGTCTCACGACGCAGCTCACCGCCTGTATCGAAACCGTACTCATCGGGGGGGCTGTTGCCGCCAGCGCCATTGTGCTGACCGATCGTCGTACCGTGGCCGTTTACTCCAAAGATGCCTGGATCGATATTCAGGACGCAACACCGCTCAGCGAGATTGGCCCGAATACGACAACGCACATCGTCGCGAACGCATTTAACGGGCGCGTACTGCTGACCGGCCAGGTGGCGAACGATGCCGACAAGCAGAAGGCAACCGATGTCACCCAGGCCATTTCCGGCGTCAAGGCGGTGGATAATCAGCTGACCGTTGGGCCAGTCAGTTCTTTTGATGTTCGCAACAACGACAGCTTTATTACCTCCAAGGTTAAAAGCCGTCTGGTGGGCGACAACCCGGAACTCGGCAATGCCTTTAAAGTCATTACCGAAGAGGGCACGGTCTATGTCTTCGGGATCCTCACGCAGAGCGAACTGGAACGTGGCGTAGAAATCACGCGCACAACGGCCGGGGTCAAGCGTGTGGTCAAGACCAAGCTGATTACCATCATTGAAGAGCCGAAGGCTCAGGCGCTGGACCAGGAAGCAAAGAGCGATGCAGCAAGATCACAAGGCACCGTAACGCCGCTCCCTGACACCTCGCAAACGGCACAGCCGGTCACGCAACCGACCACCCAAGGCGTCAACTAGACGCCTTGCAACAGCTTCCCTTCGGCAGCTGCAACTGCCGCAGGGGTGCCGAGCAACACGACCACATCACCTTCCTGCAATCGCGTTTCCGGGCCCGGCTCCAGCCCACGAATGCCATGACGACGGATGGCGCTCACCTCGACCGGAATCCGCTCCAGCATGAGCTCCGTCAGGCTTTGCCCGATACCAAACGCCCCCGTTTCAATCAGCACCGAGACCATGCGGGCCGATTCGGCATCGGTATCGGCCGGCTCATCGGACACACCTTTGAAAAATCCGCGTAACAGACGGTAACGTGCACTGCGGGCATCGCGTGCCCGGCGCATAACCCGGTTGAGCGGCACGCCCATCAGCAACAGCGCATGCGAACCCAGCATCAGGCTGGCCTCCTGGGCATCTGGCACAACCTCTGCAGCACCGGCGGCCACCAGTCGCGGTAGATCGCGCTCGTCTTCGGTGCGCACCAGCACCGGCAGATCCGGCCGTAGCTCACGGCAATAGTGCAGCACTTTTTCGGCGGTCGGTGTATCGGCAAAGGTAATCACCACCACACTGGCCCGTTTGACGCCGGCTGCGATCAGATTCTCCCGTCGCCCGGCATCCCCGAACATCACCGACTCACCGCCCCCGGCCGCTTCACGCACACGTTCCGGATCCAGATCCAGCGCCACGTAACTAATATGCTCCTGCCCCAGAATACGCGCCAGAGACTGGCCGCTGCGGCCAAAACCGCACAGAACAGCATGTTTCTGCGTGGCCAGAGAGGCCGCTGCCAGTTGCGTCAACTGCATCGAACGCGCCAACCACTCGCCGGCAGAAAAGCGGATCACGATGCGATCACACCAGTGCACGATCATCGGTGCCAGCATCATCGAGATCAGCAGCGCCGCCAGCACGACCTGAATCATCGGGCGCGGTGCCAGCTTGGCACTGGCGATTTCTGTCAGCAAAACAAAGCCGAACTCACCGCCGGCCGCCAGCCAGAGGGCCGAGCGCAAGGCAGTGGCCTGGCCCGCCCCGAACAGCCGGGACAGCGCCAAGACAATCAAGGCCTTGATCAGGAGTACCCCGATGACCAGCAAGGCAACAAGCCAGAACTGTTTCCAGATCACCGTCGGATTCAGCATCATGCCGATGGTGACAAAAAACAGTCCCATCAGCACATCACGGAAAGGCTTGATGTCCTCTTCCACCTGATGCCGGTATTCGGTTTCGGCAATCAGCATACCGGCCACAAACGCCCCCAGTGCCAGCGACAGCCCCGCCTCTTCGGTCACATAAGCCAGGCCCAGCGTCACCAGCAACACGTTGAGCACAAATAGCTCCGACGACTTGCCGCGCGCCACAATATGGAACCAGCGGCGCATCCACTTCTGCCCAAGGAAAAGCACCACGCCGAGCACCAGAGTGGCTTTCAGCAAAGCAACGCCCACTTCGACCGCCATATCGGCGGCGGGTTGACCGAGGGCAGGAATCACAATGAGCAGCGGCACGACAATCAGATCCTGCGCCAGCAATACCCCCATCACCTCGCGGCCATGTGGTGCCTGCAACTCCCGGCGCTCAACCAGCAGTTTGGAGAGCACCGCCGTTGACGACATGGCGACGGCACCCCCAAAGGCCAGACCGGCCTGCCAACTCAAACCCGCCAGCATCGCCAGCGCAGATACCGCCGCCATGGTGACCAGCACCTGCGACATGCCGAAACCAAACACGGTCTTGCGCATGGCATAGAGCCGCGCCAACGAGAACTCCAGCCCGATTGAGAACATCAGAAAGACCACGCCAAACTCGGCCAGCGTATTGGCGGCCTTCACATTCTTGAGGAGCGAGAGCGCGTGCGGCCCGATCAGTAGCCCGACCAGCAGATAGCCGAACATCGGCGGCATATTGAACCGGCGCACCAGAATAACCCCGAAAACCGAGGCCGCCAGCAATATCAGGATCAGGGACAACGTGGACATAGGGCGTACAGGGCCATGTGCACCGGATTAAGGCACCCGGTTTGTTATACTCGGACACAATGATACCCTCGCCGTACGCCATGTCCGCAAACCAAACCGCCAGTGCTGTGAATAAAACCGATCAGTCTGATGCTGCGCAGATTCTGACGCTGGCCCGTGCGGTATTGAGAACCGAGGCCGAGGCCCTGCTCGAACTGGCACCGCGCCTGGGAGAATCCTTCGTACAGGCGGTCCGGGTTTTACGCCACGCACCGGGACGCGTCATTGTCTCGGGCATGGGCAAATCCGGCCACATCGCCCGCAAAATGGCCGCTACTTTTGCCTCCACCGGCACCCCGGCCTACTTTGTCCACCCGGCCGAAGCCAGCCATGGTGATCTCGGCATGATTACCGGCGACGATGTCTTTCTGGCCCTGTCTTACTCCGGCGAATCCGATGAGCTCCTGACGCTGCTGCCGGTGCTCCGCCGTCTGGGCACCCGGATCATCGCGCTGACCGGCAACCCGGCATCGACGCTGGCCCGCGAAGCCGATGTGGCGCTCGATGGCAGCGTTGCCCGCGAAGCCTGCCCGCACAACCTGGCCCCGACCACCAGCACCACCGCGGCACTGGCCCTCGGCGATGCGCTGGCCATTGCCCTGCTCGAAGCCCGTGGCTTCAGCCCAGAAGACTTTGCTCTATCGCACCCGGGTGGTGCGCTTGGCCGACGCTTACTCACCCACGTCCGTGACGTCATGCACGCCAAATCCGATCTGCCCTGCGTAAGGCCCGACAGTTCACTGGCCGATGCTGTGCTGGCCATCTCCCGCGGCAGCCTGGGCATGACCGTTGTCTGCGATACCAACGATCAGGTGCTGGGTATCTTTACCGATGGTGACCTGCGCCGGGCCTTTGCCAAACAACTGAACCTGCAAACCGTTTGCGTCAGGGATGTGATGACCCCCGCCCCCAAGACCATTAGCGCGGACCGACTGGCAGTCGAAGCCGTTGCCCTGATGGAACAGCACCGGATCAATCAGCTGGTCGTCACCAATGCGGCGGGTGTCCTGCAAGGGGCTTTGAACATGCATGATCTGTTTCGTGCCAAGGTGGTCTGAATGTCCGACGCCGTTAAAAAACTCCGATTCATGGCCTTCGATGTCGATGGCGTTCTCACCGATGGCAAGCTGACTTATATGGCTGACGGTAGCGAAAGTAAAACCTTCTACACGCTGGATGGTGCCGGTGTGCGTATGTTGCAAAAAGCCGGCATCACCGTCGGCTGGATTACTGGCCGCACATCGCCCGCCGTTGAACATCGAGCCAAAAATCTCGGCATTACGCACCTGGCGCAAGGCGTGAGCGACAAGCGCACCGTCTTCGCCGCCTGGCTGGCGGCAGCCGACCTCAATTTCGAGCAGGCAGGTTTTATGGGCGACGATCTCATTGATCTGGCCGTCATGCAGGCCTGCGGCTTTTCTGCCGCGCCCGCGAATGCGGTGGCCGTTGTGCGGGCACAGGCAGATCTGGTGACGCCTGAACGCGGCGGCGAAGGGGCCGTGCGCACGGTGTGCGAACATATTCTGGAAGCGCAGTCCAAGCTGGCGGCCTTCCTGAGCAGCGGGATCCACTGATGCTGTTCTCACGTTCCCAGCAGGCCGTGGTGCAGCCCGTGCTACGCGACCTCTTAACAGCCGCCTTTCCCATCGGCATCCTGCTGGTGCTGGCCGCGCTGTCTTACTGGCTGAATATCGTCTCGACCGCTGATCCGGTCGATATCGGCGGACGTTTCCGCCACGACCCGGATACCATCATCCGTCAATTCGACGGCATTAGCTATGACCAGGCCGGCAACCGCAAGGCCGGACTAAGCGGTACCCAGCTGGAACATTTTCCGGATGATGAAAGTTCGCTCATCCAGAAGCCCTTCATGCGCCGGTTCTCACTTTCTAACGCGCCGGCCACGGTGAATGCCAACCAGGCCATCGTCAACAGTGATGGCTCCGAGGTGGACCTGACCGGCGATGTCCGGGCCGTACGCCCGGCGCAAGGCGGCAAAGCCGCCGTTACTGTGACCGCACCGCACATGCATGTACTGGTCGATGAAGAGCGCGCCCGCACACCGGGCTTTGCGCGCGTCCAGCAAGGCAGTTCCTGGATCAGCGGCACCGGTTTCGAGGCCGATAACGTGACGCAAACCTTTAATTTCCACAACAACGTCAGCGGTAGTTACAAGCGTTAATCATGAACTATCGCTTACTCTCTGCCACCCTCTGCGTACTCACGCTCCTGGTCTCGACGATGGCCATGGCTGACAAGTCGGATGGCAACAAGCCCATGGACTTCCGCTCACAGAGCGCCAGCATGGATGACTACCGGAAGCTCTACAACTATATCGGGCAAGTGCGCATGACCCAAGGCACGCGCCTGCTCACGGCCGATAAAGTCGTCATCAAACAGGATGCGGCGGGCTTCAGCAAAAGCGACGCCTTCGGTTCAGCCAGCAAGCTGGCCTACATCAAGCAACGTGAAAATGATGGGAAAGGCTGGATGGAAGGCTGGGCAGAGCGCATCGAATACAACGATCGTACGGATATGTTTGTCTTTTTCGATCAGGCACACATTAAAACATCCACCGATGAAGCCAAGGGCGATGTCATCATTTATGACAACGTGACCGAGCGTTATCAGGTGCTGACCAAAGGGCAGCCGATTCCGGACCAATCCCGCGCCCTACCGGCGCAGGCCGGCGCCGCGCCTCGCCCGGCGCAAACCGGCAAAGATTTTGTGTCGGCACCAAGTAAGTCAGCACCCCTGAACAAATCCGCGCCACCGATCAGCACCGGTGCTGACGGCCGCGCCAAAGCCGTTATTAGTCAGTAATCAATCGGGCCGATAGGTCCAGGTCAGCGCCCGCCGATCGACCTCGGCTATCATCTCGTTCAGCGCCTGCTCAACCCGTTGCGCTTCTCCCGTGACGCCCAGCTCCAGATGACGACGCACCCCCTCTGCCGTCAGTGATGGCAAAGAAAATAGCTTCAGGTCCGGGTACGAAGCCACAATGCGCTCCATCAGATCAAGGAGTGCACTTTCATAAGCGCCCTCTCCCGTCAGCAGAATCGCCCGGTCCACATCCGGCGCACGCTGAAAGTAAGCGCTATAGAATGTGTCGAGCACCCCCGTCAACATCGGATGCGCCATTTGCGGAAAACCCGGCACAAAGTAATGACGGTGCATCATGAAGCCGGGAATCCGGTTAAACGGATTCGGAATAATGGCCGAGCCCTCAGGAAAGGTGCCCAGCAACAAGCGCTGCGGCGTGACCTCTTCCGTGGCAAAACGGGCACGAATCTCCCGCTCGGCATCGGGATGCAACAGCAGCGGCACATCAAAAGCTGCTGCCGCGGCCTGACGGGTATGGTCATCCGGCGTATTGCCAATCCCGCCAAAGGAAAAGACCACGTCCCCGGCCGCCCGCGTCCGGCGAAAAACCGAAGCCAGGCGCGCACGATCATCGCCCAGATATTCCACCCAACTGAGGCGCAGTCCGCGATCGGCCATGACTCCGGCCAACCAGGAAAAATGTTTGTCGATACGTTTGCCCGACAGGATTTCGTCACCAATGATCACCGCCCCAAAGGTGGGGGGTGTTTGATCTTTATGAACTGTCATCGTAATGTTTCCCGGGTTGAACTCATGATCACTTCACCTTCCAGAATCTCGCCCGCACCATCGCCCTGACCCCGCTGCAGACTCAACGCTTCGAGTGCAGCCACGGCAAACATCAGCGCCGTAAACGATGCGGCAAAGAAACCCAGAATCGGAATATGCGCCAGCAAGGCACCAACCGCACCCAGCACAAAAAAGCTGCCGCGAAAGCGGCGGCGTACGGCGTTGATTTCAGCGTCATCGGCGTGCGCCGTCAGCGCATCAAAGGCCAGTGTGCGCGCATTGAACCAGGCCAGCCAGCCGACCGGCAGCACAAAGGCCAAGCCCGGCACCAGCCACAGGGGCAGCGTCAATAGCCAACCCAGCAGATAAAACGCCGTGCCCGACAGGCTGACCCAGGCCGATTGCAACAGACGCTCTGCACCGCGACGGCGCACCTGCGGAGAGCTGGTTTTACCGAGCCATTCGACCAGACGGCTGACGATGATCAGACCGGAAAACAACGCCGCAATGCCGTAACTCACCGCAAAGATCATCAACCAGGCGGCCACCCAGGCAAAAATCTCTGCCACGCCCGTCCAGCCAATACCCGCCAGCCAGGTAGCCGGTGCCATGTGCACAAACTGGGCGGCCAATGGCTGCAAGAGCGTCGCCAGCAAGAGGACAAAAGAGACAACCGCTACCAGCACCGGCATGAGCAACAGCTTCCATAGCGCCGGATTGCGCACCACCGTGAGACTACGCCAGAACACCCGTGTAACAAATAGCAGATCCAAAATATGCCTCGCTTAGATAACGACAATACTACTGACTTATGACGCGTGGCTCAGCTGTTGCCAGGCCTTCTCCAGCCGTTTGACCGACACCGGCAACGGCGTTTTTAATTCCTGCGCGAACAGACTGACCCGCAACTCTTCCAGCTGCCAGCGGAACTGATCGAGACGCTCATCACGCACGCCGGATCGGGCCAGGTCGCGCGCCCGCCGCTCGTAAGACTGCCACAAAGCCGACCATTCGGCGAGCGCCGTCTGATCGCGCGATTGCGCTACAGCTCCCCCACTCTTCAGCCGATCAAGCCGAACACCATGCGCTTTCAGGTAGCGCGGCAGATGCTGCAAATGATCGCGGGCAATTGCCCCGACAAAATTCGGCGTGATCAGACGATTCAAGTGCGCCTCGATATCGGCAACGACCGCTGGCCATGCCTTGGCCGTCGGCAGCCGCTTACGGACGACCGTCCATTCATCGAGCACGCTCCGCACCAGGCGCGTCAGTTCCTGTATGAGCAGCCCCAGCCGTTCGCGCCCGCGCCGAACGGCGACATCGAAAGCGTCGGCCGTACGCGGCCAATCCTGCACGCGCTCTGCCAGGCAGGCCTGTTGTAAAGCCGCCCACAGAATCTGCTGTGCCAGATCAGCCACATCGCCCAGCGGCATGTAGCGCATACCGAGCTCACTATCTTTACGCAATTGCTTCTCGAAGCCTTTCCATGGCTCATGCAAGGCGATGGCAAATAAACGGAGCAGTCCTTGGCGATGCACCTCGCGTGCGGCTTCCGGAGAATCATAGACCCGAATCGACACCGCATTCGTATCATCATGTAGTGCCGGATAGCCGAACACCATCTGACCATCGACGCTCAACTCCATCAGCTCCGGGAGTTCTCCGAAACGCCAATCCGTTATGCCCGACGTTGAATCAAGTTTGGGCGCCGCTGAAACGCCGGCGACCGACTGCGCTGCCTGCACCTCCTGTACCGCCTGCACGGCGGCCTGCGCCGAAGCGCTGAACGCCTGCCGCGCATCCTGCGCCCAACGCGCTTTCAGCTCGGTCAGGCTGCGCGACTGATCCCGCTGCTGCCCGTCGCCATCGACCAGTCGGAAGTTCATCTGCAAATGCGGCGGCAACGATTCTGGCGCAAAGGCCTCCGGCGTCAAGGTCCAGCCGCGTGCATTCAAGCCATGTTCAAAGAGAATGTGATGAATCAACGTTGCCAGCAATCCGCTCCGCGTACTATCCGCCTGATCCGCGGCCGTCCGTTGTGCGGCAATAAAGGCATCGGCAAAACCCGGAAGCGGGACCAGTTTGCTGCGATAACGCTGCGGCAGGTTTTTCAACAGCTGCAACACTTTATCGCGCAACAAACCCGGCACCAGCCACTCACAGGCCTCCGGCGACAAACGATTCAGATGTGCCAGCGGCAAGGTCAATGTCACACCGTCATCCGTCGCGCCGGGCGCAAAGTGATAGGACAGGTCGTAACGTGCGCCACCAATCCCGATGTCGGGCGGAAAGTTATCGGTCGTGACGCCGCCCGCTTCGTGGCGCATCAGATCATCACGATCCAGATACAACAGTTTGGGATTGAGCTTTTCTGCACTACGACGCCAGGCATCAAAGCCCGCACCATTGACGATATCCGCGGGGACCCGTGCATCGTAAAACGCTTCAATCAATGCATCATCGACCAGCACGTCCTGCCGACGCTGCTTATGCTCCAGCTGCTCGATCTCTGCGATCAGCTGCTGATTGTGCCGGTAAAACGGCCAGCGATTCACCCAGGCCTGATCAATCTCGCCGGCGACCAATCCTTCGCGGATAAAAATTTCGCGCGATGCCGACACATCGAGCGGGCCGTAATGTACCCGCCGTTTGGCCTGCAGGGTCAACCCATGCAGCGTCGTGCGTTCATTCGCCACCACCTGCATGGCTTTCTTTTCCCAATGCGGCTCGCTATAACTCCGCCGCAGGAGGTGCTCGCCAACCTGCTCGATCCACTCCGGAGTCACCCGCGCCACACAGCGCGCGAACAGCCGCGAGGTTTCCGCCAACTCCGCTGCCACCAGCCATTTGCCGGCCTTCTTCTGTAAATAGGAACCCGGATGCACCACAAAGCGGATACCACGCGCGCCCAGATAATCACCCTTGTCTTCCGACTTGCAGCCGATATGACCGAGCAGGCCCGTCAGCAATGCCCGATGAATCTGCTCATAGGTTGCTGGCGTCTTATTGAACTGCCAGCCCAGCTCGCCGGCCAGTGTATGCAATTGCCCATGAATATCGCGCCATTCGCGCAAGCGGAGCACCGACAGAAAATGCTTCTGACAATGTTGTACAAGTTTGCGCGACGAGTGGTGTTTCAGCGCATCATCGTACCAGGCCCACAGTTTGAGCCAGGCCATAAACTCGGACTGCTCTTCCGGACCGAACATGATCCGGCGATGCGCTTCATCGGCCGCTTGCTGCTGTTCGGGGGGTCGTATGCGTGGATCCTGCGCGCCAAGTGCACTGGCAATGATCACCAACTCCGTCAGGCAGTGGTTATCGCGCGCCGCCAGCACCATGCGCCCCAGACGCGGGTCCAGCGGCAAGCGCGCCAGATCCCGACCTACCGGTGTTAACTGCTGACGCGCATCCACCGCACCAAGCTCCTGCAGGAGCAGGAGTCCATCGCGAATCGCCTTATCCGGTGGCGGTTCAATAAACGGGAATTGCGTCACATCGCCCAGCTTCAGATCCAGCATGCGCAGAATCACACTGGCCAGAGAGGCGCGCAGAATCTCCGGATCGGTAAACTCCGGACGCGTTGCAAAATCCTCTTCGGCATAGAGCCGGATGCAGATCCCCTCGGCCACCCGACCACACCGTCCGGCCCGCTGGCGCGCCGCTGACTGCGAAATCTTTTCAATCTGTAACTGCTCAACCTTGCTGCGATAGGAATAGCGCTTGACGCGCGCCAGACCCGCATCCACCACATAGCGAATGCCCGGCACCGTCAGTGAGGTCTCAGCCACATTCGTCGCCAGCACGACCCGGCGGCCGCTATGGCCACGAAACACGCGGTCCTGCTCCTCTGCCGAGAGTCGCGAGTACAGCGGCAGAATCTCGGTGTGGGGCGGATGCCGCTTTCTCAGCACTTCTGCAGCATCGCGAATCTCCCGCTCACCGGGTAGAAAGACCAGCACATCGCCAGAGCCGCACCGGGAGAGCTCTTCCACCGCATCGCTTATCGCTTCATACAGGCGGTCTTCATCGGCTTCACGCTCTTCGCGCTGCGCGCGTTCACCGGTTTTCTGCCCTTCGGGCTTTTTATCACGCGGGTCTTCCAGCGGACGCCAACGCACCTCGACCGGGTATAAACGACCAGAGACCTCAATCACTGGCGCGGCTTTGCCATCCATCGCAAAGTGCTGCGCAAAGCGTTCGGCATCAATGGTTGCCGAGGTAATAATGAGTTTAAGATCCTTGCGCTTAAGGAGCAGGCGCTTCAGGTAGCCCAGCAGAAAATCAATGTTCAGACTGCGTTCGTGTGCCTCATCAATGATGATCGTATCGTAGGCTTTAAGCAGTGGGTCATGCTGTGACTCGGCTAGCAGAATGCCATCCGTCATTAGCTTGATCAGCGAGTCGGGGGCGGTGCGGTCCTGAAAACGAATCTTGACGCCCACCCCTTCGCCAACTTTTGTATCCAGCTCTTCTGCCACCCGTCGAGCGACGGCACGTGCCGCCAAGCGTCGGGGTTGTGTGTGACCGATCAAACCTTGTACGCCTCGCCCCAAGGCCAAACAGATCTTGGGCAATTGCGTCGTTTTACCTGAACCGGTCTCGCCGCAGACAATGACCACGGGATGGGCCGCAATCGCGGCAGCAATCTCGTCCTTGCGACCACTGACGGGTAAAGCTTCCGGAAAGCTTATTTTTCCGGCAAGCGCCGCCATGCGTGCTTCACGGGCAGCAATTTTTTCAGCAGTTTTCGGGGATGGCATGCCTCGCATAGCCGTCATTTTAGCGGTCGCGCAGGGTTGAATGCGGTAAAATGCATCGCAATATTTACATTCCTAGTGACACCATCGTGAGCCACGCAAAATCTCCTGCCGCTGACAGTGCTGAAAAGCTTCCCGCCGCCTCCAATTTTCTGGTGCAGGTGGTCGAGCAGGATCTTGCTGATGGCACCTACGCGGGCCGTCACTGGTCGGGCAAACCCGGCCCCGCCAGCCAGCAACAAGCCGGCCCGCTTGACCCTGCCGCGATTCGCACGCGCTTTCCGCCAGAGCCTAACGGTTATCTGCATTTTGGCCACGCCAAATCCATCGCCCTGAACTTCGGCCTGGCCGAGCGCTTTGGCGGTGCCTGCCATATGCGCTTTGATGATACCAATCCGGCCAAGGAAGAGCAGGAGTATGTGGATTCGATTATCGAATCGGTCCAATGGCTAGGCTATGGTTGGCAGTTCAACGGAGAAGCCCATCTCTACTTTGCCTCGGATTATTTTGGCTGGCTCTACGACTTTGCTGAAAAGCTGATTGAAGCGGGCCACGCCTACGTCGATGCACAAAGCGCGGATGAAATTCGCCAGAACCGTGGCACGCTGACGCAACCGGGCACCAACTCCCCTTGGCGTGACCGCCCTGCGGCAGAAAGCCTGGATCTGTTCCGTCGCATGAAGGCAGGTGAGTTTGCCGATGGCAGCCTG
>ERZ650301.229-NODE-229-length-14976-cov-22.891562_pt1 | contig 14976 bp, 16 predicted proteins | sample MGYA00376237_ERZ650301 | MGnify/ENA primary metagenome ERZ650301 (study PRJEB26733, sample SAMN07839255) | wastewater metagenome | biome: small river; feature: stream; material: water | place: USA: North Carolina | collected 2016-04-05 ...
ACGAGCCCGTGACCGTGGTGGTCTCTGAAAAAGGCTGGGTGCGCGCACGCACCGGCCACGGCCACGAAGCCAGCGCCTTTGCCTTCAAGGCGGGCGACGGCTTGTACGGCACGTTTGAGTGCCGCACCGTAGACACCTTCATCGCGTTTGGTTCGAACGGTCGCATTTACTCAGTGCCTGTGTCGGCCTTGCCCGGCGCACGGGGTGACGGCCAACCCGTGACCACCTTGATTGATTTGGAATCAGGCACCCAACTGCTGCACTACGTGGCAGGCCCTGCTGGCGCGACGTACCTGCTCAGCAGTTCAGGGGGTTATGGTTTCATGGCCAACATCGAGCACATGATCTCGCGCAACAAAGGCGGCAAAGCCTTCATCACCGTGGGTGAGGGCGAAACCGTGTGCCGCCCATCACCTGTGAGCGGCGGCTCAGGCGCTCAGCCTTTTGCGTCCGCCACGCATGTGGCGTGTGCTTCTACAGGTGGCCGCTTCTTGACCTTTGAGTTGTCAGAACTCAAGGCGATGGAAAAGGGTGGTCGCGGCTTGATGCTGATTGACCTAGAAGCCAAAGACACCTTGGCCGGTGCTGCGGCGTACACCCGCAGTGTGCGCATCGAAGGCATTGGCCGTGGCGGCAAGGTGCGCGAAGAAACACTGGAAATTCGCAGCCTGAACAACGCCAGAGCCGCACGCGCCAAAAAAGGCAAAGTGGCTGACTTGGGCTTTAAACCGAATGCGGTGATTCGCGTTGAATGAGTTTGACCTGAGGGAGTGCACCACTGGCAGTGGTGGTGTCCTTCAGAGGAGAAATAAAAAAGCGGCTCAATGAGCCGCTTTTTTTGTGCATGCCAAGAGATTTAGGCTTTGGCTTTTTCTTTGGCAGCTGCCACTGGTGTGGCTGCAGCTGCTGGATCCGCCTCTTTTTTAGGAGGGCTGCAGTCAAAGCACACAAACATGGATGAACCCAGGATGCGCTTGAACGAACCGTTGTTGCGGGGCTTGTGAACGCCGCATTTGATGCAGCTCATGGTGTCGCCAGTGCGGCCTAGGCCTTCGAAGGGGGAACCGCCTTTTTTCGACTTGTAGCGCAAACCATCGTTGGAGATTTCTGTTTTTTCTGGGCGTGACATTCGTTTTCGTTCTTAAGGCAAAGATGGTATTTTCGCAAATTTATCAACCGTTCTGCGATGCGGACCCTAAAAACCTCAAAATTCACTGCAAAAACCGCTTGGAAAACTTCAAAACGCTGGGGCCTATGTGTTTTGAGAGGGTTTGGCGGTGTTTGGCAAACAGCACATAGGCCGGTTGTAGCACCGGCATCAGCCAGCGGCGCGACAGCAACCACGCCAAAACGGGCAGGTTGGCCAGCCGATAGGCGGTGGCAAACACGGGCACGCCCACCAGCACTTGGCCGTCAGCGGTGCGGCCATGTATCTGCGCCATGGCGGCTTCGCACGAGATGTTGTGGCCCGCAGCCTCAAAGCCAGCTTGGGTGACGTCCACAAACGCCAACTGGCCCTGTGCATTGCGGCTTTGCAAAAACTCCACCTCGGCCACACACAGCGGGCACTGGCCGTCGTAGTACAGCGTGAGTTCTGGAACCGCGGTGGCAGGTGTTTGTGGCATAGGGTCAAGGCTAGCATGGCCGTGTAGAGCAGGGCTGATCAAAGGGTAATCGGGCAGAATTCAACACATGACCCCAGCTTTTTCTGATATTGCCACCTCGGCCACACAACGCGTAGCGCAAGCGTTAGACAGCGCATCTCATGCGTCAGCACATCATGTGTTCACGCAGCTCTACGCGGATGCCTCGCGCGCCATGGCGCAGCACTGTGATGCCGAGGCGCAAGCAGGTCGCAGTCTCGGTGCGTTGCATGGTGTGTGTATCACCCTCAAAGACAACTTCGACGTGGCGGGCGAAACCACGATGGCTGGGGGCGTGGTGTGTGCAGGCGAAGCCCCAGCGTTGCACGATGCCCCTGTGGTGCAGCGTTTGCGTGATGCCGGTGCGGTGGTGCTGGGCAAAACCAATATGAGCGAGTTCGCGTTCTCGGGCGTGGGCATCAACCCGCACCATGGTACGCCTGCCAATCCTGCTGATACAAGCCATGCACGCGTGCCCGGTGGTTCGTCATCGGGCGCAGCAGTGTCGGTGGCGTTGGGGCTGGCCGAGGTTGGTATTGGCACCGACACGGGCGGTTCGATTCGCATCCCCGCAGCGTTGTGTGGTTTGGTAGGCTACAAAAGCACCCAGGCGCGTATTCCGCGCACAGGCGTGATGGAGCTGTCGCGTACGCTAGACACGGTGGGTAGCATCACCCGCTCGGTTCGTGCATGCTTGGCGGTGGATGCGGTCATGTCACAGCAAGCCTTGCCCACAGATGCAACCAGCTTACGCGGCTTGCGTTTTGCCGTGCCGCAAACCTTGATGATGGACGATCTGGATGTCCCTGTGGCGCAAGCCTTTGAACGCACCTTACGCCGCGTGACCGAAGCAGGGGCGCAGGTGGTGGAGATCCCTTTCCAAGCACTGGGCGACATTGCTGCGCTCAGCATGCCGGGTGGTTTTTCGCCTATCGAAGGCTACGCCGCACACCACGCACGTCTTGCGTGTGGTGCCTCAAAAATTGACCCCCGAGTTGTGGTCCGTATGCTGCTGGGCAAGGGCATCCGTGCCCAAGACTACTTAGAGCTGCACAACCGACGCAACGCGTGGATAGCCGCCGCCCAACAAACCCTGCACGGTTTTGACGCCATGCTGTGCCCCACGGTGCCAATGGTGGCGCCGTTGACCGAGCCGTTGCTCCAAGACGATGAGGCATTTTTCAGAGTGAACCGCTTGTTGCTGCGCAACCCTTCTGCCATCAACTACCTCGATGGCTGTGCCTGGAGCCTGCCATGTCACGAAGCGGGCGAATTGCCCGTAGGCTTGATGGTCTCTTCTGTTGCGGGACAAGATGCATATTTGGCACGCGTGGTTTTGGCTTTGGAAAACTTAATCCATTCTTTACATGCTTAGATCACAATTCAAGCACTGAGAGAAAGAGAGCGCGTGATGACTTCTAAATTTCGCACATTGGTTTTTGGGGCGGTGCTGGCCGCAAGCGTCAGCGCCGCGTTGGCGCATGGACCGCACGGTGGCTATCGTGGCGGCTACCGGGGTGACTATTTTTGGGGGCCTGCACTCGTAGGGACGGCGATAGTGGGCACATCCATTTATTTGTCGCGCCCTGTGCAACCCTCAACCGTCATCATCACCAGTCCACCGGCGGTGGTGATGAGTAATCCTCAACCAACCCAATGGGTCAATGGCCAGCCCGTGCCTGCGCCCGTTGAAGCGTATTACTGCCGCGATTCAGGTCAATATTTTCCTGTGGTGCAAACTTGCCCTACGCCTTGGATGGTGGTGATGCGATGAACAAAGCTTTCCTCTGTGTGCTGATCGCGGGCTTGCTGCCTTATGCCTGTGCCATGGTGGCGAAATGGGGGTTTCAAAATTTTGACAACCACAACCCGCGTCAATGGCTCGCCCAGCAAAAGGGTTTTCGAGCGCGAGCCAATGCAGCGCAAGCGAATAGCTTTGAATCTTTTCCACTTTTCGCAGCGGCGGTGATTATTGCCACCTTGGCGCAAGTCGAGGCAACTCGCATTGACTTGTATGCCATGGTGTTTGTCGCCGCACGTGCGGGCTTTATCGCTTGCTATGTGACAGACAAAGCAAGCTTGCGCTCTTTGTGCTGGCTGGTGGGGTTGTTGAGTGTGATTGGTTTATTCGTTGCAGCATTGGGTTTGTAAAGCTGTCATCCGGTTGCCATGGACGTGCGTTGTAGAACTACCTTTTCACAAAATGAGTTTTTTATGAAACGCATGTCTGCCCTGTTAGCTTGTTTGTTGGCCTTTGCTGTTGTGTTGCCTGCGCAAGCGGATGGCCGTGGGCATGGCGGTGGTCATGGTGGGTATGGTCAACGTTATGGCGGCTACGGCTATGGTGGTCACTACCGTGGCTCTAGCAACTACTGGTTGGCGCCTTTGTTGGGGGCCGCTTTGGTCGGTAGCGTGATTTATGCAGCCAGCACCCCCAGTTACGCGGTTCCACAAACCGTGGTGGTGCAACAGCAATACGCGCCGCCTAGCCGTGTCGCCTATTTTTGCCCCACCGCCCAGCAGTACTACCCCAATGTGCCGACTTGTCAGGTGCCTTGGCAGCCCGTGAGCTACTGAAACAAAAAAGCCGGGCATAGCCCGGCTTTTTGTTATGCACCATGGGCTGTTGATCCAGAGATCAAAGGGTGACGATTTCTTTGTTGCCCAAGCGGTTCGAGTAGCGCACTTTTCCGCCTGTGGTTTCTAGCTCCACACGCGCGCTGCGGCCTGCGTACACATGGTGTTTGAGCCATTCCAATTCCTGCTTCATTTCGGCATCGCCTGCTACTACGCGGCTCCAGCAGCGCAGCTCGGCCGACCAGCGGTAGTTGCGGGCTTTGAGCTTGTCTTTGGTCTCGAAGGGGGAGTTGATGGCGTAGACCTTTTGTTGTGGCTTGTTCAAGGTGAGCAGCACCGCGAGCAACGCAGTCTGTTGGCTTTGTGGCAGCACTTGGTTGAGCAGCTCTAACAGAGCCCAACAATCGGCTTCGGCGCGGTGGGCTTCATAAAAATAGCCTTGGGTGCTGAGCAAGTATTCCAGCTTGGCGGAGCCAAAACCTTCTTCGCGCCAGTCGATGTCTTTGATGCTGCACGCCCAGTTGAGTTGTTCAAACAAGGGCCAACGTGCTTCCACAAACGGGCGGTCAAATGCGGCATTGTGGGCAATGACCACGTCTACGTTTTTCAAAAAATCAGCCACGCGTGCATCGTCAATGCGATGGCCTTTGACCATCTCGTCGGTGATGTGATGCACCGCAATGGTGGCGGGTGGAATAGGAAATCCGGGGTCTTCCAGTTCGTCCAACACATCCACCACGCGATAGACCACGCCTGTGACGGGGTCGAATTCAAAGGCCAGCATGCCCAGCTCAATCACGCGGTCTTGGGCCGCGTCAAAGCCGGTGGTTTCGGTATCTAGGACGATGCCTTTGCTGAGACTTTGTCCGGGGGCAGGGGTGTTGAACACACGGCCAGGAACGAGGCGCCGTAGCACGCGATAGTCTGGGTGTTGTTCGAGTTGTTGCGCGAGTTGTTCGATGTCTTGAGTCATGGGTGCAATGTTAAGCGTGGTCGGCTTGCGTGGCGTTGCGTCTGGCAATGGCGCGTGACAAAAAGATGCCCATGGCCCAAACCACCAGGGCATCAGCACCCAAAATCAACGGCGAGTTGAAGTGGCTCAATAGTTCAGCCAGTATCAACACGCCAAGCGATTGGCCTAAAAACAAAAAACCAGCAAACAGCGTGACGCCAGTGCCGCGTGCCGTAGGCACCATTTGTGTGGCCTTGGCCTGCATCGTGTTGTGAAACATGGCAAAGCCAAAACCGGCGATAAAGCAGGCAGGCAACGCCAGTTGCCACCAAGGGGCGAACGCGATGACCAAAAATGCGGCGCCAAAACTCATGCCGCCATAACGGGCTAAACCCACTTCTCCAAAGCGTCGAATGGTGATTTTCGCCGTGGCCATATAAGCCATGCCCCCTAATCCAAAGAGCGCCGTGGTGCCGCCTGCCAACGTGAGGGAGATGTGGTGCACCTGATGCAAGTGCGCCGCTGTGACGGCCAACACGCCAAACACGGTGGCACCTTCAACCAAGGTGATGCTCAGAAAGGTGCGCGCCCATGGGTTATGCGCTACTTGTTGAAGTTGTTTGAAAAAACCAGTGGGCGCATGCGCAGCGTGCGTGGTGGACTCTAAATATTTGAATTGTTGCCAAAGCAACAAACTCACCGTGGCAAAAACGGCAGCCATCAGCGCAAATGCCCAACGCCAGCCCAACGTGTCAGTCAACAAGCCGCCAAACAACTGACCAGCCGTGATGCCCAGCATGGTGCCCAAACCCACTTGGGCCAAGGTTTCTTGACGGTGTTCGTAATGCACCACATCACCTACCCACGCCAATGAGAGCGGAATGATGGCCGCGGCAGCCAGTGCGGTGCCTATGCGGGCCGCCACGAGAAACGCCAAATCCGTGCTGAGTGCACACAACAAACTGCCCATACTGCAACCGATGGTGGCCAGCATGACGACGCGGTATTTGCCAAAGCGGTCGCCCACGGGGCCATAAAACAGCTGCATCAAACCATAAGCAATCGCAAAAAATGAAATGACTTGTGAGGCTTCGCTGAGGGAGGTGCCAAAGACGCGTGACAACTCGGGCAGCATCGGATCGCAAATACGCTGCAAGGCCATGCTGGAGAAAGTCGCCAACGACAACAAAAAAATCGCCCGACGGGTGGTGGGCGACAGCGCATGAGGGGAGAAACTTTTTGTTTTCAAAGCGAACCGACTTTACCCGCGACTACCAGTTGGGCGATGTCACATGTGGCTCAGTTTTTATAAAAACATCGTTTGCGATTTAGTATTGCGATTATGAAGTTTTTGATGTTTTTGTTGATTTTGACGTCAGGGGTGATCGGCTCACCCGCAGGGGCTCAGGCCATAGGCAAGGGAATGACGGTCGATGTGTTGGGCGTGTATTTCACGCCAGTTGAGAATGCTGCGGCCGCCATCGTGGAGGCCATTGACGCCAGTGAGCGCGAAGTGTTGGTGCAAGCCTATGGCTTCACCCACAACGCAATTGCGCAAGCGCTGGTCCGGGCGCATCAACGCGGCGTTGTGGTGCGTGTGCTGCTTGATCGAAAAAGCCAGGGCTCAAACCGTTATGTGATGCATGTGCTGACCGATGCCCAAATTGCGCTGCGCCAAGACGGTCAACATGCCATTGCACACAACAAAGTGATGGTGATTGATCACGCCATTGTGATCACAGGTAGCTTTAACTTCACGAACTCAGCATCGAGCCGCAATGCAGAGAACTTGTTGGTTTTGAAATCAGTCGATCTGGCCGAAAAATACAGTGTGCAGTGGCAACACCATTGGGCGCATGGCGTGGAATAAGACTTTCAAAAGCTAGATTTAGTCTGTCAGCTCTAAAAACGCACCATTTAGGCGCAAAACCCTTGTCAACGTGAAACTTGTCTTTAGAATACGTGCCATGCTGCACTGCAACATAACTTAGGCCATTTGGGCAGGTTCAGAGCAGTTTGACCATCCTTTTAATATTTTGGAGATTGAAAATGACTATGACCCCTGAGCAAGTGATCGCAGCTAACAAAGCAAACTTGGAAACTTTGGTCGGTTTGACCAACAAAGCCTTTTCTGGCGTAGAGCAACTCATTGAGTTGAACTTGGCCGCAGCCAAGAGCACCTTGGCTGATTCGCAAAAACAAAGCAACGCCGTGTTGAGTGTGAAAGATGCGCAAGAGTTGTTGGCTTTGCAAGCCAGCTTGTTCCAACCTTTGGCTGAAAAAGCTGTGGCGTACAACCGTCACTTGGTTGAGATCGCTACGGGCACAGGTTCACACTTCCAAGGTCATGTGGAATCTCAAGTCGCTGAAGCTCAAAAAGCTTTCCACGCCATGGTGGACAACGCTGCGAAAAACGCACCAGCTGGTTCTGAAGCTGCTGTGGCCGCATTCAAGACTGCCGTGGCTGCTGGCAACAACGCTTTGGAGTCCGTGCAAAAAGCGGTCAAGCAAGCCACTGATGTGGCCGAAGCCAACTACAAAAACCTGACTGAAACAGCGTTGAACACAGCAAAGCCTGCTGCCAAAAAGCGCTAATTTTTCAAGGTTTAAAAACCTCTGAAACGGCTCCTTCGGGAGCCGTTTTTCTTTGGGGGCTGAGGTTCAGGTTTTAATATGGGTTCAGAACCAAGGAGAGCAGCGGTGGATAAAGTTGATGGTGTGGTGATTGGCGCAGGGGTGGTGGGCTTGGCGGTGGCGCGTGCCTTGATTCAGGCCGCCCCCGAGACAGCGCGTGAGTGGCTGGTGCTTGAGGCCGCAGATGCCATTGGCACAGGCACTAGCTCGCGCAACAGCGAAGTCATTCATGCCGGCATTTACTACCCACTCGGTTCACGCAAAGCACAGTTGTGCGTGCAAGGCCGAGACATGCTGTATGCCTATGCGGCCGAGCGCGGGGTGTCGCATCAGCGCTGCGGCAAATTGATTGTGGCCACCCATGTCGATCAGTTACCTGCACTCAATGCCATGCTGCAAAAAGCCCACGCCAACGGCGTGACGGATGTGGTCATGCTCAGCGCCGAACAAGCGCAAGCGATGGAGCCCGCATTGGCGTGCGTGGCAGCCTTGCATTCGCCCAGCACGGGCATTGTGGACAGCCACGGCTTGATGTTGAGCTTGCAGGGCGACTTTGAAAACGCAGGGGGCCTCGTGGCGCTGAATTCACCCGTGGCGTCTGCAGTGTGCACAGCAGATGGCATCGCGGTGCGCATGGCCGATGGCTCGGCATTGCTGGCACAAACCGTGGTGAATGCGGCGGGCTTAACTGCCCCTGAGTTGGCGAAACACTTTGAAGGCTTGGCCGCGCAGCATGTGCCACAAGCGTACTTTGCCAAAGGCAACTACTTCACCTTATCAGGCAAGTCTCCGTTTTCACGCTTGATTTACCCCGTCCCCGAAGCCGCAGGTTTGGGCGTGCACTTGACACTTGACCTTGGCGGGCAAGCCAAGTTCGGCCCTGATGTGCAATGGGTCGATCGTCCTGATGATTTGCAGGTGTCGGTTGAACACGAACAGGCGTTTTACAGTGCCGTGCGCACGTATTGGCCAGGTCTGGCCGACGGCGCTTTGCAGGCCGGTTATGCCGGCATTCGTCCCAAAATTTCTGGCCCTACCGAGGCCTCGGCTGATTTTTGTATCCAAGGACCTGCCGTGCATGGGGTGAAGGGGCTGGTGAATTTGTTTGGCATTGAGTCACCGGGTTTGACCAGCGCGCTCGCGATTGGGGATGCGGTCGTGCAGGCCTTGCAGTAAAGTCGTAGGCATGAATAAACGCTTGTTTCTTGGCGTTTGCATGACGCCGCTTTGGGTGGCTTGCTCGACCTCGTTGCGCCAATCGGGGCCGACAGCGGTGACATCGCAAGACTATCCCAACAGCCCTGCAAAGCGACAAGACATCGTGATGCAGGCCATGGCCATGCTTGACCGTGGCTACACCTATGGGGGCAAAAAACTGCACACAGGTTTTGACTGTTCGGGCTTGGTGAGCTTTGTCTACAAAGAGTCTGCGGGCATCCCCCTCAAAGGCAGTGCGGCGCAAATGGCCGAAGCGGCGAAACCCATTGAGCCAGCGCAAGCCCATCCCGGCGATTTGGTGTTTTTCAACACGCTCGGCAGTGCGTTTTCGCATGTAGGCATCTACATTGGCTCGGGCAAATTTATCCATGCCGCGAACGAAAAAACAGGCGTGCGATCAGAGCGTTTGGCCCATGCGTATTGGTCCAAACGCTTCGAAGGCTATCGCACGCTCTTTGCGTGATCGCCTGTGTGTCAGGCTTGGTCGCGAATGGCCAATGCGGCCTCTTTCACCAACACGGGGCCTTTGTAAATGAGGCCGGTGTAAATCTGCACCACGTCGGCTCCCGCTTTGATTTTGGCCACTGCATCGGCACCGCTCAAAATACCGCCCACGCCGATGATGGGGAAGTTAGGGCCCATCGCCGCGCGCAGTTGGCGAATCACGGCATTGCTTTTCTCAAACACGGGGGCGCCTGAAAGGCCGCCTGTTTCATCCGCGTGCGCCATGCCTTGCACCGCGTCGCGGGCGATGGTGGTGTTGGTGGCAATCACCCCCCACGATTGCGTGCCTTCATGCACGCAATGGCGTTTCAAGGTGGCGGCAATCACAGCGATTTGGTCGCTGTCCAAATCGGGTGCAATCTTGATGAACACCGGCACTTGCTTGTTGTGTTGCTGGGCTAACTCAGCGCGGCGTTTGGCAAGCGTGCCAATGAGCGCATCCAACGCTTCGTCGCTTTGTAGTTCCCGCAAGTTTTTGGTGTTGGGGCTAGAGATGTTCACCGTCACGTAGTCGGCGTGCGGGTAGACGCCGTCGAGGCAAATCAGGTAGTCGTCTGCTGCGTTCTCGATGGGGGTGGCGGCGTTCTTACCGATGTTCAGGCCCAGCAGCATGGGCGCGCCTGATTGGCTGCGGAACTTGGCCAACTTCACATTGGCCAAGAACGCATCCAAACCGTCGTTGTTAAACCCAAGGCGGTTGATCAGCGCGTTGGCTTGCGCCAAACGGAACATGCGGGGCTTGGGGTTGCCCGGTTGACCTTTTGGCGTGACGGTGCCAACCTCGACAAAGCCAAAACCCATGGCCGCCAAGCCATCGATGCAGTGCGCGTTTTTATCCAAGCCTGCAGCCAAACCGACACGGTTGGGGAAGCTCAAGCCTGCCAGTTGCACGGGGTCTTGCACGCGCTCTTGGCAATAGGCCCACGCCAGCGGTGTGTTTTGTGTGCGGGCCAGCATGGCCAGTGTGTGTTCATGGGCGGTTTCCGCATCCATGGCAAACAGAAATGGGCGGGCGAGGGAATAAGGCAACAACGACATGGATAATCTCAAGCTTTGGTCAATACAACTCGGATTTTCGCCCATGAGCACCCCACAAAACGCCGCCCCTCTGACACAAGATGAATTAAAGACTTTGGTGGGCCAAGCCGCCTTGCAATACGTGGTGCCTGGCGACGTGGTGGGTGTGGGTACGGGCTCAACGGTGAACAAATTCATCGACGCATTGGCCACCATCAAAGATCAAATCAAAGGCGCTGTGTCTAGCTCGTTGGCGTCGACCGAACGCTTGCAAGCCTTGGGCATCCGGGTGTTTGAAGCTGCCGAGGTGGACAGCTTGTCGGTCTACATCGACGGTGCAGACGAAATCGATCACCAAGGCCACATGGTCAAAGGCGGTGGCGCTGCGTTGACCCGCGAAAAAATTGTGGCTGCGCAATCCAAAATGTTCGTGTGCATTGCCGACGAAAGCAAGCTGGTCGATGTACTGGGGGCGTTCCCGTTGCCCGTCGAGGTCATCCCCATGGCCACCGCACGCGTGATGCGTCAGTTCGCTGCCATGGGCGGCAGCGCCAAGGTGCGTTTGAAAGACGGTCAACCTTTGGTCACCGACAACGGTCAACACATTGTGGATGTGACGGGTTTGAAAATCAGCGATCCCCTTCAGTTTGAAACCGAAGTCAACCAATGGCCGGGCGTGGTGACGGTGGGTGTGTTTGCGCACCAAAAAGCGCAGGTGTGTTTGCTGGGCACCTCTACCGGCGTGAAGACACTGACGTTTTGAAAAGCCTAGGACCGTCCTACCGTGCGTTGGTGCTGGGCGCCACAGGCGCACTGGGGACGGCATTTGTGGAGGCCTTGCAGGCCGACCCCGCATGTGCCGAAGTGCTGGGGTTGTCGCGCAGCTCTGCACCTGCATTTCGTTTAGAGGATGAAGCCAGCATGGCCACTGCGGCGGCTTCGTTGCACGGTCCGTTTCATCTCATCATCGATGCCACGGGGGCACTCACGATCGACGGGCAGGGGCCTGAAAAACACATGGGGGCACTCAACGCCACACACTTGGCCCGTGCGTTTGAAGTCAACACCATTGGCCCTGCGTTACTGCTCAAACATTTCGTGCCTTTGCTCGCGACCGAGCAACGCTGCATTTACGCCAAGCTGTCGGCGCGCGTAGGCAGCATCAGCGACAACCGCAAAGGGGGTTGGTATGGTTACCGCGCTGCGAAAGCGGCGTTGAACATGGTGCTGCAAACCGCAGCCATTGAAGCCGCCCGCAAGCGCCCGCAACTGGTCGTGGCGGCGATGCAACCGGGCACCGTGGCGTCTAGTTTGTCAGCACCGTTTGTGCCTGCACAAGATTGCCTGACGCCTGTGCAATCGGTGACAGGTCTCCTGAGTGCTTTGGATGATTTGCCAGCGCAAGCCGCAGCGCACTTTGTGGACCACAAAGGCGAAGCTATCGCTTGGTAACGCTGCGCAAGTACGGCTGAACCAATGGGCCGCCTGGGTTCACTGGCTCATGCCTTGGTGGCGCAGCAAGGCATCGAGCTTGGGCTCACGGCCGCGAAACGCTTTGAACGATTCCATCGCGGGTCGGCTGCCACCGACTTCCAAAATGGTTTCGCGGTAGCGACGGCCTGTTTCAATGCTGGGTTCACCATCGGCGCCTGCGGTTTCTTCAAACGCAGCATAGGCATCGGCGCTCAGCACCTCGGCCCACTTGTAGCTGTAGTAGCCCGCTGCATAGCCACCGGCAAAGATGTGGCTGAAGGTGTGCAGCGTGCGGCCCCAGGCAGGACTTGGCAACACGGCCACTTCGGCGCGAACGTCGCGCAGCACTTGCATGAAGTCTTGGGCCTGTTCACCTTCGGTGTGCAAGCGCATGTCCACGAGTGAGAACTCAATTTGGCGCAAGGTTTGCAAACCGCTTTGGAAGTTTTTGGCGGCCAGCATTTTGTCGAACAACGCGCGTGGCAAATGCTCTCCGGTGTCCACGTGCGCAGTCATGTGGCGCAGCACGGGCCATTCCCAGCAGAAGTTTTCCATGAATTGGCTGGGTAGCTCGACCGCGTCCCACTCCACGCCGCTGATGCCCGACACATCGCGCTCATTCACTTGCGTGAGCATGTGGTGCAAGCCGTGGCCGCATTCGTGGAAGAGGGTGATGACGTCATCGTGGGTGAGCAGCGGCGGTTTGCCGCCTACCGCTTCGGAGAAGTTGCACACCAGGTGCGCCACGGGCGTTTGCAACGCACCGGTGTCAGGGCGCAACCAGCGGGCACGCACATCGTCCATCCAGGCGCCGCCGCGTTTGCCTGCGCGCGCACCGGGGTCGAGGTAGAACTGGCCGATCAATTCAGGCGGCAAGCCGCGGGCGCGGGTTGCTTGCGAATGTCGCTCAATGCGATAAAACTCAACAGCGGGGTGCCACACGGGGGCCTCATCGCGGCGAATGCTCACCTCAAACAAGGTCTCCACAATTTTGAACAAACCTGCCAACACCTTGGGCGCGGTGAAGTAGGGTTTGACTTCTTGCTCGCTGAAGGCGTAGCGCGCTTCTTTGAGCTTTTCGCCGATGTACGGCCAGTCCCACGGCTGTGGGTCTTGCAGTTTGAGATGTTCAGCCGCGAAGGTGCGCATCTCGGCCACGTCTTTTTCGGCGTAGGGGCGGGCGCGTTGGGCCAAGTCACGCAAGAAGCCCATCACCTCGGCGGGTGATTGCGCCATCTTGGCGGCCAATGACACTTCGGCGTAATTGGCGTAGCCCAAGAGCTGCGCTTCTTCTTGGCGCAGGGCCAAAATTTCTTTCACCCACGGTGTGTTGTCTTGTTCGACTTTGCCGTTCTGCACGGCTTCCGATTGGTCTGAAGCGCGTGTGGCGTAAGCGCGGTAGAGCTTCTCACGCAAGGCCGAGCTGTGGGCAAACTGCATGATGGGCAAGTAGCACGGCATCTTTAAATTCAGCTTGTGACCCGCTACACCATCCTTTTCAGCCGCTGCGCGTGTGGTTTGCAACACGTCGTCTGGCACACCGGCCAACTCTTCGGCGGTGACGATGGCCGACCATTGGTCCGTCGCATCCAGCACGTTCTCGCTGAACTTTTGGCTCACCTCGGCTTGGCGTTCTTGAATGGCAGCAAAGCGTTCTTTGGCAGCCCCCACCAGCTCAGCACCCGACAACACAAAGTTGCGCATGGCCAAGGTGTGGGCGTGTTTTTGCTCGACGTTCAAGCTGGCTACATCGATGGCTTTGTACTTGGCATACAAGCGCTCGTCTGCACCGAGGCGTGTGTAGAACTCCGTCACGCGCGGCAATGCTTCGGTGTAGGCGGCACGCAGTTCGGGCGTGTCGGCCACTGAGTGCAAATGGCTCACGGCACCCCAAGCACGGCTGAGCTTTTCAGTGGCCACGTCGAGCACGTTTGCAATCGCTTTCCACTCGGCGGGGAAGTCGGCTGCCGTCACTTGCTCTAAGGCGGCATCGGCCGCAGGCAAGAGTTGGTCGAGTGCCGGTGCGATGTGTGCCGGCTGAATGGCATCGAACAGCGGCAGGTCAGAGAAGTTGAGCAGTGGGTTGGTGTTTGACATACAAGAAAAAAACTTAATGCTTCTCAGATAAGGCGCGTTGCGCCGATTCCAAGGTGTTGACCAACAACATGGTGATGGTCATGGGGCCCACGCCACCTGGCACGGGGGTGATGTAGCCTGCGACTTCTTTCACGCCGTCAAAGTCCACATCGCCACAGAGTTTGCCTTCATCGTTGCGGTTCATGCCCACGTCCAGCACCACGGCACCGGGTTTGACCATGTCAGCCGTTAGCACATTGCGTTTGCCCACGGCGGCCACGATGACGTCGGCTTGCAAGGTGAGGGCTTTGAGGTTTTGGGTGCGCGAGTGCGCCACCGTCACGGTGGCATCTTTTTGCAACAGCATGAGTGCCATGGGCTTGCCCACGATGTTGCTGCGGCCAATCACCACGGCGTGTTTGCCTTTCAGGTCGTAACCAATGCTCTCCAACATCTTCATGCAGCCATAAGGTGTGCAAGGCCAAAAGCCAGCCATGCCAGTCATCAAGGCGCCGGCGCTGGCGATGTGGAAACCGTCCACATCTTTGGCAGGGCTGATGGCTTCAATCACTTTTCGTGCATCGATGTGCGCAGGCAAAGGCAGTTGCACCAAGATGCCGTGAATGGACGCATCGTTGTTGAGTGCTTCCACGCGGGCCAGCAAGTCGGCCTCGGTCATGGTTGCTTCGTATTTTTCGAGGACGGAGTGCAAGCCCGCGTCTTCGCACGCCTTCACCTTGTTGCGCACATACACCTGGCTGGCTGGGTTGTCGCCGACCAACACCACGGCCAAGCCTGGTGTCAAACCCTTCGCCTTCAAGGCCGCCGTGTCGGCGGCCACTTGGGCGCGCAGTTGTTTGGAGAGGGCGTTGCCGTCAATGA
>ERZ650301.230-NODE-230-length-14905-cov-9.807946_pt1 | contig 14905 bp, 13 predicted proteins | sample MGYA00376237_ERZ650301 | MGnify/ENA primary metagenome ERZ650301 (study PRJEB26733, sample SAMN07839255) | wastewater metagenome | biome: small river; feature: stream; material: water | place: USA: North Carolina | collected 2016-04-05 ...
CTATGCGCCTGAATATAAGTTGCGTAAGTGTGCAGAATTTCTTTTTTCAGATCACTTCAAAGAGACACCTTACCGATGGTTGACTGCGCACATGCTTGCCACTCTCAAACATTTTGTGAAGAATGGCTTTTATACAAATCGCGAACAGGCGATGCGCAAGCTGAATGGCTTCTTCTACGACGTAAAACACATTGCGACCTACGCGCCGTATGTGGATGTCTTTGTGATGGATCAACCAATGGCTGACTTGGTGTCACGCCCGACGGTCAACCTTGATGGGCGATTTGGCGTAAAGGTATTCAGCTTGGGTAATTGGGATGAATTCCTAGCTTGGTTAGACCAGCAGGAAAATGAAATGAGCGTTGAGCATCGATTAGGTTTGGGACTGGCTTACCCCACACTATAGTGAGAGCTAAAAATTCAAGCATCGAGACCACTTTCGATGCTCGGATTGTGGCCGTCGGTTCAAATCCATAAATATCGTTACGCACAATTCCGGTGCATTTTGATGATTGGGCACCTACCTCGCATAACCGCGCATTTGCTTTTACTTACTATGTGGTCAAAATAGCTGGTTGTTAGTTAGTCAACCATCCACCACCATTTGCAACGACAAAGGCCGCTAGGTTTAACCACCTAGCGGCCTTTTTCTTTGGTGCTTAAGTCACTTCACCCATCCAAAAATCAGCGCCATGCGCAAGCGCTTGTTCGGTTAAAAAATCGGAGCATGCTCTGATGCGCGCTAGGTTGTGGGTATCGGGGTGAGTGATGAGCCAATACGCACGTGTCAGTTGAATTTCTGCCGGTAAAACGCGAACCAAGTCAGATGAGCGACGCGCCATGAAGTGAGGCAAAACGCCAAGTCCTGCACCGCCCTCGATCGAGGTCAATTGGCTGATGACGTTGGAGATATGCAGCCTTGGCTGGATATTGCGGTCGACCATGGGTAAGTAGTCCAGTTCGGAAGTCCACATCAAATCTTCTACATACCCAATCCAACTGTGCATGAGTAAATCTTGCCGCGCTGTGATTGGCGGGTGCGATGCCAAGTATTGGCGACTGGCGTAAATGCCCAATCCAAAGTCGATGAGTTTGCGAGCATAGAGGCGTCCTTGGTTGGGACGCGCCATGCTGATTGCAATATCCGCCTCACGTTTAGACAAGCTGAATGAGCGTGGGTTTGCCACCAGCTCTATGTTGAGGTCAGGATGCTTGTTGCTCAAATGTGCGAGTTGCGGGGCAAGGAAATAGGTGCCGAATCCCTCCGGTGTGCCCATCCTGACGTTGCCAGTTAATTTGGATGCTTCTGCATGCAGTCTTGCCCCCATGCGTACCGTCAGAGACTCTATTTCTTCGGCATCACCCAACAGCGCCTCACCCTCGGGCGTCAGCGTGAAACCTTCAGGTCGCCGCTCAAACAGTTTGACTTGCATGGCGTCTTCGAGTGCGCTGATGCGCCGACTTAGCGTCGAGTGGTCCACCCCCATGCGGCGTGCAGCAACGGTGAGTCGACCCGCACGCGCCATGGCGAGAAAGGATTGCAAGTTGTTCCAGTCAAAGTTGCTCATGTGAATTTATGCACAGACAAGTTGAGAAAATACATATTCTCGTGCAAAAAGATATGTTGTATCTTCGCGCTCAGTTGTTCCGAGCGTAGAAAAAAACCAAAGGAGATATGCATGTCGTTGATTCAGAAACTCAAGAAACGCGCGGCCGAGAGCCGTCCCGTGCGTGTGGCTGTCATCGGAGCTGGCAAGTTTGGCTCGATGTATTTGTCGCAGGCCCCTCGCACACCGGGTATTCATTTGGTTGCGGTGGCAGACTTGTCGCCCGATAGGGCACGTGCCTCGTTGGCACGTGTAGGTTGGGAGGCTCCCCGTTTCGCTGCAACCTCATTGGCGCAAGCCGCAAAAGACGGCAGCACCTTCATCACCGACGATGCACCTTCAGTCATTGCCAGTGACTTTGTGGACATCGTGATTGATGCCACGGGGAGTCCTGCTGCTGGCATTGCACACGCTTTGTTGTGCTGTGAACATCGCAAGCACATCATCATGGTCAACGTGGAAGCAGATGTGTTGGCGGGGCCTTTGCTGGCGCGTCGGGCCAAGGAGGCGGGCATTATCTATTCGATGGCCTCAGGAGATCAGCCTGCATTGATTGCAGAAATGGTGGATTGGGCGCGAACCATTGGCATGGAGGTGGTGTGTGCAGGTAAAGGCACCAAATACCTACCCATTTACCACCAGAGCACACCCGATACCGTATGGGGTCACTATGGCTTCAATGCAGATCAGGTGGCGGGAGGGGACTTCAATGCGCAGATGTTCAACAGCTTCTTGGATGGCACCAAGTCCGCGCTTGAAATGGCTGCCGTGGCCAATGGTTGTGAATTGACGCCACCCAAAGATGGTTTGTACTTTCCTCCCTGTGGCGTCGACGATTTGCCACATATCTTGCGCCCCAGAGTTGATGGGGGCATCTTGGCGCAAAAGGGCATGGTGGAAGTTGTTTCCTCTATTGAGCGAGATGGCCGCCCTGTCTTCCGTGACTTGCGTTGGGGCGTCTATGCGGTGTTCGAAGCACCGAGCAAATATGTCATGGATTGCTTCCAACAGTACGGCCTTCAAACAGATTCAACCGGGAAGTACGCCGCCATGTACAAGCCCTACCACCTGATTGGTTTGGAATTGGGCATTTCAGTGGCGAGCATCGCCGTGCGGCAAGAGGCGACGGGGGCCACCGGCGAATGGCGCGGTGATGTCGGCGCAACGGCCAAGCGTCCTCTGAAAAAGGGTGAAAAGCTCGACGGCGAAGGTGGCTTTACTGTCTTTGGCAAATTGATGCAAACCGAGGACTCTTTGCGCCTCAACGCCTTACCGATTGGCTTGGCGCACAACATGATTCTTAAGCGCGACATTGCAGCTGGCGAAGTCGTGACTTGGAATGACGTCGAGTTTGATGCGACCAAACAGGCCGTAGCGATTCGTCGCGAACAAGAGGCGCTATTCCGCAAGGAAATGAAAGCGTGACAAAAGAATGAGCTGAATCACATTTCAACAACGAAGGAGACAACCATGAAGTTAATGAAAAAAATCCAAGGCGCTGTGCACACATGCTTGCTGCCTTTTTGCGTCGCGAGTTTTGTTTTGAGTGCAACGGCGCATGCGCAAGACGTGCGTGAGCGTGTGATCAAGTTTTCCCATGTGCAACCTAAAAACAGTCACATGGATGCAGGCGCACAGAAGTTTGCTGAATTGGTCTCTCAAAAGAGCAATAAGAAAATCACCGTTCGGGTCTATCCAGGCGGTTCATTGGGCGGTGATATCCAGACACTGTCGGCATTGCAGGGTGGCACGATTGAAATGACCACCATGCCTCCGGGTCTGATGATGGGGCTGAGCAAGGAATATGCGGTGTTTGATTTACCGTTTTTGTTCAACTCTTTCCAAGAAGCTGACGAATTTTTGGATGGTGCCATGGGTAAATCCATGTTGGATAAAACACCTGCAGGTGTCGTTGGCTTGGCGTATTGGGATCATGGGTTTCGCAACCTGACCAATAACCGTCGCCCAGTCACGCGTGCAGAAGATTTTCAAGGTCTCAAGATTCGTGTGGCTCAGTCGCCCATGATCATCAACACCATCAACGGCCTAGGTGCCAATGCCACACCGATGTCGTTCACTGAGCTCTACGCGGCACTTGAAGCTAGGGCTGTTGATGGTCAAGAAAACCCGACCTCCGTCATTGAAACCAACAAGTTCTACGAAGTGCAGAAATACCTCACCCTGTCGCGTCACCAATACAACCCGCTGATTGTGTTGATCAGCCGAAAGGTGTGGGATCAACTCTCGTCAGATGAGCGAAAAATTCTGTCTGACGCAGCGGTGGAGTCGCGCGCATACCAACGTGCAGTTTCTCGTGACATGGATAGCAAGGCGCTCGCTTCCTTGAAGTCTGCTGGCATGCAGGTGTCAGAAATTTCTGATGCTGAGCGTAAGAACATGGTTGAAAAACTGAAACCAGTTTCAGAAAAACTTGCCAAGGATATTGGTGAGCCACTGGTCAAACTGGTTCGTGCGGAGATGGATCGAATTCGCGCTGCCGGAAAATAAGGGCGCGCCCTATTCGCCAAGATTTCGGGCGAGTTGCCCAATGTTCGAAATCTTGGCGTATTTCCAATACTTCCAATACATATGTCCACTCAACCATTAGCTCTCGGTTGCATCGCTGACGACTTCACGGGTGCGACTGATTTGGCTAACAACCTGGTGCGCGCTGGCATGCGCGTGATGCAAACCATCGGTGTGCCAAGCCAGCCGCTTGATGTACAAGTTGATGCGGTTGTTGTGGCGCTTAAATCGCGCACCATCCCTGCGTCAGAGGCAATTGATCAATCACTGCATGCGTTGCGTTGGTTGCAGAGGCAGGGCGCGCAGCAAATTTATTTCAAATATTGCTCTACGTTTGACAGCACGGCTGAAGGCAACATTGGTCCAGTGACAGAGGCCTTGATGGATGCACTGGACACCGACTTCACCATTGCCACGCCAGCTTTTCCTGACAACGGTCGCACCGTGTTCAAAGGCTATCTGTTTGCAGGTAACGTGCTGCTGAATGAGTCGGGTATGCAAAATCATCCACTCACGCCCATGCGTGATTCCAATTTGGTCCGTGTCATGCAAGCGCAGACAAAGCGCCGGGTGGGGTTGATTGATCACACAGTCGTTTCACGTGGTGTCTATGCCATTCGTGCGCAGATGGCTCAATTGACGCGTGAGGGCGTGGGTGTGGCAATTGTTGATGCCACCTGCAATGAAGACTTGCTGCGGTTGGGGGCCGCTTTGAAAGATATGCCACTCGTCACGGCGGGATCCGGCGTGGCCATTGGGCTGCCCGCAAATTGGGGTTTTTCACCGTCGCAGACAGCCAGTCAGTTGCCAGTTGCACGGGGATTTCGGGCCATCGTTTCGGGAAGTTGTTCTCAGGCGACTCAACGACAAGTTGCGCACTTCAAAAAGCAGGGGTTGCCCGCGCTGGCGCTCGACCCCATGCAATTGGCGGGAGATTCGCAGATGCTCGTGGATCAGGTCATCGCTTGGGCAAAGCCGTTGCTTTCCAAAGGACCTGTCTTGGTGTATTCGACGGCCGAACCCGAAGCGGTGAAATCCATCCAAGCGCGTTTGGGTGTTGTTGAAGCGGGTACATTGGTTGAGCATGCGCTCGCTGCTATAGCTCGTGGATTGGTCGACGAAGGTGTGCAACAGTTGGTTGTTGCTGGGGGTGAAACGTCTGGTGCTTGCGTCCAAGCCCTGGGCATCAACCAATTACAGATTGGCCCGCAAATCGACCCAGGTGTTCCATGGTGTCATGCGAACAGCGAGGCGTGCGATTTGCACATCACATTGAAGTCGGGTAATTTTGGCGGTGATGATTTTTTTACCCATGCATTTTCAGTTCTCGTATGAACCACAGCACCATGACAGAAGCTCAAGCACGCGATGAAATATGCCGAGTCGGGCGCAGCTTGTTTGAGCGAGGCTACGTTCACGCGACAGCAGGCAATATCAGTGTTCGCTTAGATGACGGATTTCTCATCACACCGACAGAGGCCTGCTTAGGATTTTTATCACCGTCAAATCTTGCCAAGGTCGGATTTGACGGTCAACAAATCAGCGGGGACCGTGCCAGCAAGACGCTGTCCTTGCATCGCCAAATTTATGAAGCTGCACGTGAAAGTGATTCACAGACATCGTGTGTGATCCATACCCACAGCACACATCTTGTGGCACTGAGCATGCACACCAAAGGCCCCGAACTCTTGCCAGCCATCACGCCTTACTTTGTCATGAAGGTCGGCCATGTGCCTTTAGTCAGCTACCACCGGCCAGGCAGCGCCGTCGTGGCAGATGAAGTTGCTGCGCTGATCCGTCAATACGCATCGCGCGGCACACCGATTCGTGCAGTGATGTTGCCACGACTTGGCCCCAATGTTTGGCACGACAATCTTGCGTCAGCCATGGCCATACTTGAGGAGCTAGAAGAAACAGCGCGCTTGGTTTTGCTTGCTCCTTATGCGTCACCGCTAGACGCGATGGCGATTGATGAGTTACGCACAACCTTTGGTGCTCGTTGGTAAAAAATTCAAGGAAAAATCATGCCCCGCTTTGCTGCAAATCTGACCATGATGTATTCAGAGCTGCCTTTTCTTGATCGCTTCGAGGCAGCCGCCAAGGACGGTTTCAATGCGGTGGAATATCTTTTTCCATACGCTTATCCTGCTGCTGAGTTGGCTGCACGCTTAAAGGGCAATGGCTTGCAGCAAGTGCTATTCAATATGCCACCAGGCGGCATGACCCAAGAAGACGCGCAGCGCTGTTGGGAGTTAGGTGATCGTGGCACAGCATGTCTGTCGGGGCGTGAAGCCGAGTTTCAGGCAGGGCTTGCGCTGGCGTTGTCCTATGCGGAGGTGTTGGACTGTCCGCGCATCCACGTCATGGTTGGCGTGCGTCCTGAGGGCATGAGTGCTCAGCACGCAGACCAGACGCTCATCACCAACCTCAAATGGGCTGCTGAACAAGCAGCCAAAGCGGGCCGTGACGTGATGATCGAGCCCATCAATCCCCGCAGCATTTCAGGCTTTCATCTCCAACGCCAAGACCACGCACACGCTATTGTTGAAGCTGTGAACGCGTCGAATTTAAAAGTGCAGATGGACCTTTTCCATTGCCAAATCGTTGAGGGTGATCTTTCAACCAAGATCAGCCAATACCTACCGACAGGTCGCGTGGGCCATTTTCAGATCGCTGATGTACCCAGCCGCCATGAACCTGGCACAGGTGAAGTCAACTGGGATCACGTGTTCGCGCTGATCGATCGCATCAGCCATGAGACAAATTGGAACGGTTGGATGGGTTGTGAGTACATGCCAGCCGATGCCACACCTGGCGGGACTTCCCGGGGGCTAGGTTGGTTGACGCCATACCTGTGAGTGTCAGCCGTCACATTCAAATCAAGGGCCTAAGGGCTTGCGCGGTTTGTTGTAGCAAAGGCAGCCAGTGTGCGGCCAACCCTGGTGCGTTTGGTGCTGCGCCTGAGCGCACCAAGTTCAGCGCAGCGACCGTATCCCCACGCTGATTGCGCAGAGGCACGGCCAGCGCCTCGACGCCCAACTCGTGTTCTTGTGTCGCTAAGCAATAGTCTTGCTTGGCAATGACTTTGAGTTTTTGCTTCAAGTCTTTGACTTGCGTTGCGGTGTGCGCTGTTAAGCGGCTCAGTGGATTGGCTTCTAGCCAAACTTTCATTTGCGCGGGCGTCAAATTGGCAAGCAATACTTGCCCCGTTGACGTGGCGTGTGCGGGCAATCGTGTGCCGACATGTAGACCATATGCCAAGACTTTGTGGCTAGCTTGAGTGGGGGAGTCTGGTCCTTGCCAAATGCCCCTTGCCACGATGATGACGGCATCGTTTTGCAGCACCGCAACCGAGCAAGACAGTTGTGTGGCCAAACTCAGCTGGTGCAAGGTGGGTTGAACGGCGCGTGGCAATCGCGCGCCGGACAAATAGCTGCCAGCAAATCCCAACACTTTGGCTGACAGCCAGTAATACTGACCGTCGGTTTCCAAGTAGCCAAGGTGCGTCAGCGTGAGCAAATGCCTGCGCGCTGTTGCACGTGTCAGGCCTGTTCGTTGTGCTGTGAGTGTGGCGTTGAGACGTTGGCGTTCGGTGTCAAAACTTTCTAGAACGGCCATGCCACGGGCCATGCCCTCAATCCAGTCGGCTTTATTCATGGTGCTTTGTCGTTATAGCTTGCGCGATGATCGTGCATTGATTCTAATCACCGCGCATGTTTGCATCCTGAACTTTGCGCTAAATCAAATGTGCCTTTAATCTCATGGCACTTCTAAACACACGAGGATTTGAGACATGCGTACACAAGTGGTGATTGTTGGTGCCGGCCCGTCGGGCCTGTTGTTGGGGCAGCTGCTGCACAAGGCTGGCGTGGATGCCATCATTTTGGAACGTCAAAGCCCAGACTATGTGTTGGGCCGTATCCGTGCTGGTGTGCTGGAGCAAGTCACCTTGGATGTGTTGGCGCAAGCAGGCGTGGACCAACGCATGAACAAAGAAGGCTTGGTGCATACGGGCTTTGATTTGTTGTTCAAGGGCGAGCGCCACCGCATTGACTTGGCAGGCCTCACCGGCGGTCAAAAAGTGATGGTCTACGGCCAAACCGAAGTCACCCGCGATTTGATGGACGCACGCCAAGCCGCAGGCTTGACCACCATCTACGAAGCCGATGATGTGCAAATTCACGACTTCGACAGCGAGCATCCCAGCGTGAGCTTTAGCAAAGACGGCAAAAGCCACACCATTTCTTGCGACTTCATTGCCGGCTGCGACGGCTTTCACGGCGTGTGCCGTGCCAGCGTGCCACGCAAGTCGATTCAAGAGTTTGAAAAGGTCTATCCCTTTGGCTGGTTGGGTGTGTTGTCAGACACGCCGCCGGTGCACGAAGAGCTGATTTATGCCAACAGCCCACGCGGCTTTGCTTTGTGTTCACAGCGCAGCCTCACACGCAGCCGTTACTACCTGCAAGTGCCATTGACCGACAAGGTTGAGCAGTGGAGCGATGACGCTTTCTGGGGCGAGTTGCGTAACCGCCTCGACCCCGAAGCGCGCGACAACTTGGTGACGGGGCCGAGCATCGAGAAAAGCATTGCACCTTTGCGCAGCTTTGTGACCGAGCCCATGCGCTTTGGCACCTTGTTCTTGGCGGGCGATGCTGCCCACATCGTGCCGCCCACGGGCGCCAAGGGCTTGAACTTGGCCGCCACTGATGTGAAGTATTTGTCAGACGCGCTCATTGAAGCGTGCGTTGAAAAATCACACGCTGGCATTGACCATTACTCCACCCGATGCCTCGCACGCATTTGGCGCGCAGAGCGTTTCTCATGGTGGTTCACCAGCTTGATGCACCGCTTCCCTGACCAAGGTGAAATTGGTCAGAAGTTTCAAGAGGCCGAGTTGGATTACCTGATTCACAGCGAATCAGGCTCTCGCACCGTGGCTGAAAACTATGTGGGCTTGCCTTTGAACTTTGGCGAGTAATTACTTCACCGGCAACATGTGTTGGGCAAAAAACGTCTTCAATTCCTCTCGCGCACTGAGGGGGAAGATGCCTGACACATATTGGTCTGGACGCACCACCACGATGGCGCCATCTCTATGAATTTCTCGTTCACGGAAAATGTCGCGGCCGTGGCCTGATGCAAAGATTTGGTTGACGTCGATCAGGCCAAACGGTGTTTTCGTGGGCTTGAATACCGTGGGCACGTTTCCTGGCTCAACCTCGGTGTAGTCTTGTTGGTAAATCACCTTGGTGTCGAAGATGGCATCTGTATCGCCACCGTGCGGGGTGTACTTGACGCGTGGTGATGCGGGGTCGTTTTCCCACCATTGGGCGAAGTCCGCCGTCAAGGTGCCCGTGGTCGCTGGTGCTGCGCCATCCGCAAACACATACACGCGCCAGCGGCCATCAGCCTCATGCAGATGGCCCAGTTGTCGCCAACGGTTGTCCGCACGGCGCATCACTTCGGCAGACTTGAAGCGTTTGCCAATTGGAAAACCCGTCGCTAAATGTTGGTGCTCAAGGCCCGCAACGATTTGGTTCTTTGGGTACTGGGTCATGAAGCCCATGGGGAACTCAATGGTTTTTTCATACCAACGCGCCAAGTCTTGTGGGTCATCCCACTCTTCGACGGGGCGGGCCATGAGGGTGGACCATTCCTTGTCGAAGTTGATGAGGTCTTGTGCAATCACGCGGCGCTCTGACGAATATGTGTCGAGCAATGATTCGGGGGCGCGCCCCTCCAACACAGCCGCCAGTTTCCATGACAGATTCCAGCCATCTTGAATCGACACGTTCATGCCTTGGCCTGCCTTGGCCGAATGTGTGTGGCAAGCATCGCCCATGATGAAGGCGCGAGGGTGCTGCTTGCCAATGCGATCAGCAGGCACGTTATCAAAACCGGTGGTCACGCGGTGCGCCACTTCGTAAACTGACCACCATGCAATGCTCTTCACATCCAGCGTGTAAGGGTGCAGGATGGCGTTGGCGCGGCGGATGATTTCGTCTAGGCTGGTCTTGCGGATTTCGCCTGCATCGTTCTCGTCGAGGTTGCCGAGGTCCACATACAAACGTGAGAGGTAACCGCCTTCGCGAGGAATCAACAAAATATTGCCTGCGCTGTGCGACTGAATGGAACATTTCACCTGGAAATCGGGGAAGTCTGTGTTGCACAACACATCAATCACACCCCAAGCATGCAGCGATGCATCGCCTTCTAGTTTGTGGCCGAGTGCTGCACGAACAGCACTGCGTGCACCGTCACCGCCCACCAAGTATTTGGCACGCACGGTGCGCACCTCGCCTTTGCGTGGGCCTGCAACATATTGAATGCGAGCCGCCACTGGGTACTCATGGCTCTCGTCAATGTCCAGATCTAGAAAATCAACGCCGTAATCGGGGACGAGCCTAGCAGGCGATTGCTCGGCATGTCCCAAGAAGTAATCCAACACGCGCGATTGGTTCACGTAAATGTGCGGAAACTCGCTCACACCATGTGCATCATCAGGCACGCGTGATACCCGCACAATGTTCTCAGGGTTCTTTTCATCGGGTTTCCAAAAGCACATCTCAACGTTGCGGTAGGCCTCATCCACGATGGCGTTTGCAAAGCCAAACGCTTGAAAGGTTTCGACCGAGCGGGCCTGAATGCCGTCCGCTTGCCCTTGCGTCAGTCGGCCTTCGCGCTTCTCAATGGCCCGCACTTGAATGCCGGGAAAGTGCGACAACTGCGCCGCAACGGTGACGGCCGCTGGGCCTGTGCCAACGATGAGCACATCGATTTCGTCTGGAATTTCGGTGGGGCGATTCAGGCCGTAGCCAGCCGCTGGTTTGATGCGGGGGTTTTCTGAAACGTAGCCGCGGTGATGGAATTGCATGGGTTGTCTCCTATTTCTACCAAGTCTGCAAGGAAAAATTTTATTTTTTTAGTTAATCTGCATGTCTCTATAATAGAGACATTAATTCAAATATAGAGATAGTTTAACTGAGGCTTGACGAGGAAAGCAAGTACTCTTTAGGAGGCCAGATGGCAAAACATGACACTGTGAATTCGCATCAGCGCAAAGCCGATGGCGGCTCTCAGACATTGGCGCGAGGGCTTGCTGCGTTGGACATCATTGGCAGCGTGGCAGAGCCCATCAGCGTGGCCGCACTGTCGCAGCAGTTGAATATCCATCGCTCTATGGGGTATCGCCTTGTCAAGACACTTGAGCAAAGCGGCTTTGTGGCGCGCGATGCGGCGGGTGGGCTTATCTTGGGTTCTAAGCTGGCCATCCTCGCGCGCGGCGTGGCAAAAGACCTGTTGTCAGCGGCAACACCTGAACTCGCGGCCATTGCCGAGGCGCTTTCGATGACAGCCTTTTTGGTGACCTACGACGGCGAATCTGCTGTGACATTGAGCAGCGCGGAGCCGAAAAACCTTGAGACCACCTTAGGCAAAAAACCGGGCAGCCGACATGCCATTGGTCAGGGTGCGCCGGGCAAGGTGATTCAGTCGCTGCTAAAACCTAAGAAATTTCCGCCGCAGCCGTTCGAGGTCAGCGAAAACGAGGTGATACACGGTATTGCGTCCGTCGCCGTGCCGCTTCATCTCGTCAGTGGTCAGCCCGCAGCCATTGCGGTGCTTTATTTGCCGCACAAGGTCAACGAGGCCGGTATCGCGAAGGTGCTTACAGCCGCGGCGAATCGAATTTGCGCTGTGATGGGTTGATCGTTAATCGAGGTTTTTGAGCAACGCGTCTAGCGTGTCATACACCTGTTGCAACTGCTTCACGCCGACTTTTTTTTCTAGCTCAAGGTATTCGCGCTCAATGATGGGGGCAATGCTTTTGCCAAGTTTTTTTGTGAGGGCGGTGACGGTTACTTTGACTCGACGCTGGTCGTGTTCCATACGTTCACGCGTGATCAGCCCAGCCTCTTCCATGCGCATCAGCACACCCGCAATGCTGGGGCTAGAAATCAAGCACCGCTCGCACAACTGACGCGGTTCTAAACCGTCTTCATCCAGCAATACACGCAAAATTCGCCACTGCTGTTCGGTCACGCCATGCTGATTCAGCACGGGGCGAAAACGACTCATCAAGGCCTCCCTAGATTGAAGGAGGAGGTGTGGCAAGTTCTTATGCCGAAGCGGACTTTTCATAGGATTCAATTAAGGTTGAGCGATCGAACTGTAACGAATTCAGGGGTTAACTCTGCATCAGGCGCAGATCAATCTAGGGATAACACCAATGAAAGTTCATGCGCAATGCATTGACTCACTAACAAGTGAGTGTTCTAATTACAAACATGTTAGCGAATGTCTGATCTCAAAGAGTTAACCATGTCGAATATTTTTCAAATGTCCCACGGCGGCACGGTGTACGGCACCTTGCTGAACCATCGCGAGGCCTTGGCGGCCTTGGGTGATCAAGTGAACGCGGCACCTTACAAGGCGCCACCCCAAGCTCCCATTTTGTATATCAAGCCGCGCAATACGTGGGCCCAAAGTGGTGACTCGGTGGTGGTGCCATCCGATGCGCCCGAGCTGCAAATGGGTGCAACGCTTGGGCTGGTCATTGGCCGTGTCGCTTCTCATGTGCGTGTTGCGAATGCGTTAGACCACGTGGCTGGTTATGTGGTGCTGAATGACATCAGCGTGCCGCATGACTCGTTTTATCGCCCCTCCATGCGTTTCAAATGCCGCGATGGTTTTTGCCCGATGGGTCCATTTGTGTCGCGCGAGGCTGTGAGTAACCCAGACGCGCTCGCCATGACGGTGGCCATTGATGGCGTGGTGGTGCAACAAACGGATACGGGTGGTCGCATTCGATCGGTGGCTCAATTATTGGCAGATGTCACAGAGTTCATGACCTTGCATCCGGGAGACATCCTCAGTATCGGCGTGTCTGCCCATAGCCCACTGGCCCATGCGGGGCAACGCGTGACGATCACGGTGGATGGCGTGGGACAACTTGAAAATACCTTGGTATCGGAGTCATTGGTATGAAGCGCGCAAAAGTAGCTTATGGCGGTGCCATTCACGAAGCCTACGAGCACCCTGCGGGGTTGCAGTTGGCCGATGGCCGTGTGGTCGCTGAAGACGCGGTGGTTTGGTTGCCGCCGTTTGAGGTGGGAACCATCATTGCTTTGGGTTTGAACTATGCAGACCACGTGAAAGAGCTCGCCAAAGAGTTGACAGTCACGACCAAAGACGAGCCCTTGGCTTTTCTCAAAGGGCGCAGCTCTTTGATTGGTCATCGTGCACAAACCCGTCGCCCTGAAGGCGTGGCCTTCATGCACTACGAGTGCGAACTTGCCGTGGTGATTGGGCGCACGGCAAAAAATGTCAAACGCGCAGATGCCATGCAGCACGTGGCGGGCTACACCGTGGCCAACGACTACGCGATTCGTGATTACTTGGAAAACTACTACCGTCCCAATTTGCGCGTCAAAAACCGTGATGGTGGCACGGTGCTGGGTCCTTGGTTTGTCGATGCCGCCGATGTGGCGGATCCGCACGCTTTGTCACTGCGCACGCTGGTCAACGGGGTGGTCACGCAGCAAGGCAACACGGCTGATTTGATTTCTGATATCCCAACCTTGATTGAATATCTGAGCGGCTTCATGACGCTCAACCCCGGTGACGTGATCTTGACCGGAACGCCCGATGGCGTGGTCAACGTCAACGTTGGCGATGAAGTGGTCACCGAAATCGATGGCATCGGTCGGTTGGTCAACACCATCGTGGCAGATGCCACGTTTGGCCGTTAATTTTTTGGATGTAGGAGAAGCATATGCGTATCGAACACTTGATCAACGGCAAAGCCGTCAGCGCCAACCAGTACTTTGAAACGGTGAACCCCGCGACACAAGAGGTGTTGGCTGAAGTTGCCAGCGGCACGTCCGTTGAAGTCAATGCCGCCGTGCAGGCGGCCAAAGATGCCTTTCCAGCATGGGCGGCACGCCCCACCACTGAGCGCGCAAAAATCATGTGTAATCTGGGCGACTTGATTGCCAAGCACGTGCCCGAGATCGCCCAAGCCGAAACCAAAGATACAGGTCAGACCATCAGCCAAACGGGCAAGCAGTTGGTGCCGCGTGCTGCGGACAACTTTTATTATTTCGCCGAAATGTGCACGCGTGTGGATGGTCACACCTACCCAACGCCGACGCATCTGAACTACACCTTGTTTCACCCCGTGGGTGTGTGCGCCTTGATTTCGCCTTGGAACGTGCCGTTCATGACGTCCACTTGGAAGGTTGCACCCTGCTTGGCGTTTGGCAACACTGCCGTGTTGAAGATGAGCGAGTTGTCGCCTTTGACGGCGGCCCGACTGGGTGAGCTGGCCCTTGAGGCTGGTGTGCCCGCCGGTGTGTTGAATGTGGTGCACGGTTTTGGCAAAGAGGCTGGCGAGCCGCTGTGTGCGCACCGCGATGTGCGTGCCATTTCTTTCACCGGTTCCACAGTGACGGGCAACCGCATTGTGCAAGCTGCAGGTCTTAAAAAATTCAGCATGGAACTTGGTGGCAAATCACCGTTTGTGATTTTTGAAGATGCCGACCTTGATCGCGCTTTGGATGCTGCCGTGTTCATGATCTTCAGCAACAACGGTGAACGCTGCACAGCAGGCAGCCGCATCTTGGTGCAAAAAAGCATTTATGCAGACTTCGCAGCCAAGTTTGCCGAGCGCGCCAAGCGCATCGTGGTGGGCGACCCCTTGGACGACAAAACCATCATCGGCCCCATGATCAGCCAAGGCCATTTGGCCAAGGTGCGCAGCTACATCGAGTTGG
>ERZ650301.231-NODE-231-length-14897-cov-5.933163_pt1 | contig 14897 bp, 17 predicted proteins | sample MGYA00376237_ERZ650301 | MGnify/ENA primary metagenome ERZ650301 (study PRJEB26733, sample SAMN07839255) | wastewater metagenome | biome: small river; feature: stream; material: water | place: USA: North Carolina | collected 2016-04-05 ...
ACGCCAACACCATCAACACTCACGAGGGTGGAACCCACGAAGAGGGTTTCCGTGCCGCAATGACTACTTTGGTCAACAAGTACGCACGTGAAAAGGGCATCCTCAAGGAGAAGGACGAAAACCTCTCTGGTGATGACGTCCGTGAAGGTCTCACCGCAGTTGTTTCCATCAAGCTGGGTGAGCCTCAGTTCGAGGGTCAGACCAAGACCAAGCTGGGTAACACTGAAGCGAAGGCATTCGTTCAGCGCATTACCGGTGACTTCCTCGGCGACTGGTTCGAGCGCAACCCCAACCAGGCCAAGGACATTATCCGCAAGGCACTCCAGGCAGCAACCGCTCGCATGGCAGCTCGCAAGGCGCGCGAAACCGCGCGCCGCAAGGGCTTGCTTGAGGGTGGCGGCATGCCCGGAAAGTTGAAGGACTGCGCAAGCAAGGATCCTTCGCTCTCTGAAATCTTCATGGTGGAGGGTGACTCCGCGGGTGGTTCTGCTGTTCAGGGCCGTAACCCTGACACCCAGGCCATCCTTCCTCTGCGAGGCAAGATCCTCAACGTTGAGAAGGCACGTCTGGATAAGGCACTCGCTAACAACGAAGTTCAGGCGATGATCACTGCATTCGGTGCAGGCGTGGGCGAAGACTTCAACCCTGAGAAGGCCAGGTATCACAAGATTGTGCTCATGGCCGATGCGGATGTTGATGGCCAGCACATCACCACTTTGTTGCTCACTCTGCTCTTCCGTTACATGAAGCCACTCATTGAGCTGGGTTATGTGTACCTTGCTCAACCACCTCTGTATCGATTGAAGTGGTCGAACGCTGATCACGAGTATGTGTACTCCGACGAACAGCGCGATCGCCAGCTGGAAGCTGGTCTGGCTTCGGGAAAGAAGATCCCGAAGGACAACGGAATCCAGCGTTACAAGGGTCTCGGTGAGATGGACTACCGCGAACTGTGGGATACCACCATGAACCCCGAAACGCGCACCCTGCTTCAGGTCACCCTGGATGACGCAGTTGCTGCTGACGAAATTTTCTCAACCCTGATGGGTGAAGACGTGGAATCACGTCGAAACTTCATCCAGAAGAATGCAAAGGATGTGCGTTTCCTTGACATCTAACGACAACCTCGTCACCACTGACGAAAACGGAGAGAACCGCATCCAGCAGGTAGACCTGCAACTCGAGATGCAGCGTTCCTACCTCGACTATGCAATGAGCGTGATCGTGGGCCGCGCACTTCCCGACGTTCGTGACGGCCTCAAGCCCGTTCACCGCCGTGTGATTTACGCGATGTATGACGGTGGCTACCGCCCCGACAAGGCATTCTCCAAGTGTGCTCGTGTCGTCGGTGACGTCATGGGTCAGTTCCACCCCCACGGTGACTCGGCTATCTATGACGCACTGGTTCGTCTGGTTCAGCCCTGGTCGCTGCGCTACCCACTGGCTCTCGGTCAGGGTAACTTCGGCTCTGCCGGTAACGACTCTGCAGCTGCTCCTCGTTACACCGAAACCAAGATGGCTCCGCTGGCGCTGGAAATGGTTCGCGATATCGACGAAGAAACCGTCGACTTCCAGGACAACTACGACGGTCGCACCCAAGAGCCTTCGATTCTGCCTTCGCGCTTCCCCAACCTGCTGGTCAACGGCTCGGTGGGTATTGCCGTGGGAATGGCCACCAACATTCCTCCACACAACCTGCGTGAGGTTGCCGAAGGTGCACTCTGGGCACTGGCAAACCCTGACGCAACTCGTGAAGAGCTGCTGGAAGCTCTCATCTCTCGCATCAAGGGACCTGACTTCCCCACCGGTGCACAGATTCTGGGCATCAAGGGAATCCAGGACGCCTACCGCACCGGTCGTGGTTCCATCACGATGCGTGCCGTGGTCAATGTGGAAGAACTACAGGGTCGCACCTGCCTCGTAGTGACCGAGCTCCCCTACCAGGTCAACCCTGACAACCTCGCGATCAAGATCGCGGAGCTGGTCAAGGATGGCAAGATCACCGGTATCGCGGATATCCGCGATGAGACCTCGGGTCGTACCGGTCAGCGCCTGGTTATCGTGCTCAAGCGTGATGCTGTTGCCAAGGTTGTTCTCAACAACCTCTACAAGCAGACTCAGCTTCAGGAAAACTTCGGTGCAAACATGCTTGCCATCGTTGATGGCATTCCTCGCACCCTTGCTATTGATGGATTCATCTCCAACTGGGTCGAGCACCAGATTGATGTCATTGTTCGCCGCACGCAGTTCCGTCTGCGCAAGGCAGAAGAGCGTATGCACATCCTCAAGGGTTACCTTGCAGCACTGGATGCCCTCGATGAAGTAATTGCACTGATTCGCAAGAGCTCCACTGTTGAAGATGCTCGCGACAGCCTGATCGACTTCCTCAAGATTGACGAGCTGCAAGCTCGTGCCATCTTGGAGATGCAGCTGCGCCGTCTGGCAGCTCTCGAGCGCCAGAAGATCATCGACGAAGCCAACGAACTGGAAGCTCAAATCACTGAGTTCAACGCCATCTTGGCTAGCCCTTCTCGCCAGCGTGAGATTGTCTCTGAAGAACTCACTGACATTGTTGCCCGTTACGGTGACGACCGTCGTTCCGAGATCATGCCTGGCTTCGACGGTGACATGAACGTGGAAGACCTCATTCCTGAAGAGGAAATGGTCATCACCGTTACCCGCGGCGGTTACATCAAGCGCACCCGCAGCGACAACTACCGCAGCCAGCACCGCGGTGGTCGTGGCGTCAAGGGTGCACAGCTTCGCGCAGATGACGTAGTCGAGCACTTCTTCGTCACCACTACACACCATTGGCTGTTGTTCTTCACGAACACCGGACGCGTATACCGCGCGAAGGCCTATGAAGTTCAAGAAGCAGGTCGTGACGCTAAGGGTCAGCACATTGCCAACCTGTTGGCACTTGCTCCCGACGAGCAGGTCACCCAGATTCTCGACATCCGCGACTACCAGGCAGCTCAGTACCTCGCCTTGGCAACTCGTGACGGTCTGATCAAGAAGACCGCACTGACTGAGTACGACACCAACCGCACCGGTGGCATCATCGCCATCAAGCTGCGCGAAGGTGACGAGCTCGTCTCAGCACTTCTTCTCGAAGCCGACTCAGACGTTCTCCTTGTTTCACGCAAGGGTATGAGCATCCGCTTCACCGCAACCGATGAGGCACTGCGCCCCATGGGTCGTTCCACCTCAGGTGTGACCGGTATGAAGTTCCGCGGAGGAGACAGCCTGCTGTCTGCCTCGCTGGTTTCGGACTCGGGCTTCGTCTTTGTTGTGACCGAGGGTGGCTACGCCAAGCGCACCTCTGCTGACCAGTACCGCACGCAAAACCGTGGTGGTCTGGGTATCAAGGTTGCCAAGCTCAGCGAAGACCGCGGAGACCTCGTTGGATCTCTCATCGTGGAAGAAGAAGACGAAGTTCTTGTTGTTCTGGAAACCGGCAAGGTTGTCCGCTCGGCAGTGAACGAAGTTCCTGCCAAGGGACGTGACACCATGGGTGTTGTCTTCGCCCGATTCGAAGAGGGCGACAAGATTCTTGCCGTCGCACGCAATTCAGAGCGTAATCTTGAATCTGCAGAAGATGCAGTTGAAGAAGAAGTAGAAGCAACCAGCGGAGACGCTGTAGTGGAAGAGGCACCAAATGAGTAACGCATTGGCACAGAAGCTCAAAGACAAGCTTCCCAAGAGCGAGCCCAAGGCCCCTAAGGGTCCTGAGGCTAAGCAGGTTCGCCTGAAGCTCGTTTATGTCGACTTCATGTCAGCACTCAAGATGTCCTTCCTCCTCGGTTTGGCACAGTTCATCGTGGTTGTTGTTGGCACCCTGCTCCTGTACTTAGTCTTCGTTCAGACCGGTATTTTCGAGACCGCGAACAGCGTTGCTGGTGAGGTTCTGGGAAGCAACTCCTTCGACATCAACAGCATTGCCTCCATTGGTAAAACTGTGGGTGCTGCTGCTGCTGTTGGAGTGGTCAACCTGATTGTGATCACCGTAATGGGTGCAATTTGCGCTGTTCTTTACAACGCAGCAGCCAAGATTACCGGCGGTCTTTCGGTCGGTTTCACCAACCAGCAGTAAAAAAACTCAGGCTCGATTTAGAGATTCGCCGGGATTCCGGTAGTCTCGAATCTGCCTAAGCGGGGCTATAGCTCAGGTGGTTAGAGCGCTTCACTGATAATGAAGAGGTCCCAGGTTCAAGTCCTGGTAGCCCCACGCAATTGCTCTTTATATTTTGATGTAAAGTAGTAAAAGCAATCGGGGCCTTAGCTCAATTGGTAGAGCGCCTGCTTTGCAAGCAGGAGGTCAGGAGTTCGATTCTCCTAGGCTCCACAACAAGAAACACCCTCCAGAAATGGAGGGTGTTTTGTTTTGAACCAAGTCATGTTTTGTAGGCTCAAGGCGTGAAACATTATGTCTTTTCCTATGGGACTCTCAGACAAGCTAACGTGCAGTTAGCCCTGTATGGACGAGAAATCCCAACGGTTGAAGACGCGTTACCCGGTTATCAACTCCAGTGGATAACCATCACTGATCCAGAGGTAATCCGCACCAGCGGTAGCGATCAATACCCCATCCTCCTAAGAGGCAAAGCGGAGGATTTTGTCGCGGGTGCTCGGTTAGAACTGTCCGAAGCGGAACTTCATTTAACCGATGATTATGAAGTGGATGATTATGAGCGACGTGAAGTAATTCTCTCTTCGGGAATCTGTGCATGGGCATATCTCAAGAATGAGTAGGCAATATTGCTTCCTCTAACTAAGGACAGCATTAAACTGAAAATGAAGCGTCAATGATCATAATAATTATTTGCTTCATTCCACTAAACCTTTAGAGAAATGAAGATCATGGACGAGAAAACTCAAAAGCAAATGGATGAGTGGGTCGAATGGACCGAACTCAGAAATAAGACACAGCGTAAGAACTTTGACTACCAAGAGCGTTGGCATGGCTGGCGGTCACCCGTGGGATTGAATCTGGGATTCGCTCTCTTTGGGCTTGGAGTCCTGTTCATCAGCATGGCTATTGCAGCCATCATGAACGCCAACTGATTATTTGAATAATGAAAGCCCCCTTCAGAAATGGAGGGGGCTTTATTCACTTCTTGGGTCGCAGTGAACGGTAGTCCCAGATGATCTCCGTGCATAGACGCAGGTAGCGACGTAGATCTTCCACATTGATGGATGCAACATCTGTGTAGGTAATGCCGGCAGCTCTGTGCTTACCAATACCGAGAAGCCCAGGCTCGGAGAAGTCTTTCCCACTCCAGAACAGCACCTTCACGCCGTGCTTGTGGTCTTGGTATCCCACAACAGGAATGTCATCCAGAAAGAAGACGGGTGCTCCGTGCCACACCTTGAAGGTGGCAGCGGGTAGTGCTTGTTGGAACTCTTCAAAAAGAAAGTCAATGACGGGGCGGTTGGCGGGGTCACTGCCCTCGTTGTATTTCACAACAACATTCATACGTTCAGACTACGCTGGCCACATGAGCTCTCGAGATATGCGCGACAAAAAGGGAAACCTGCGTCGCAAGCTCGTGGAGATGCCTGCGGACGTGAAGCTCGCTCTCGAGCAGACGGGCTTGCGCGCTGATTACGATCACAGGCCTGCCTATCAACGCAATGACTACCTGGCGTGGATCACTCGTGCTGTTCGTCAGGAGATTCGCCAGAAGCGGTTGAACCAGATGCTGGACGAACTCAAGAAGGGTGGCGTCTATATGCGGATGGACCACCCTGCTTCAAAGAAGTAGTTAGTACCAGTAGTCCTTGCGCAGGCGGGAGTAAAGACCAAGGAACTTGGTCTCGTACTTGTTCCACAACTTCTGCTTGGAGTTCAAGGGAAACTCAAACGCGGGCATGTAGGTGTCAACGGTGGAGTTGAAGCCGGTCTTGAAGTGCCAGAGGCCTTCCATGGCTCCTGCCGTGATGTTTTCAGGGTCAGGAACGTTACCCAGGTCATAGGCTTCAAAGCCTTCGGCTTTGAGATCGCGCATAATGGTCCACTGCATGAGGTGAGGAGCTGGGAGACGCTTCTGGGTGCGAATGGACCCACCGTCTTTGTACCAAGCCTTCTTCCCGAAAGTGAAGACAACCGCTGCGGCAATGAGGGTTCCCTCATGGTGTGCCATGTAGAGACGAGCCTGTCCTGCTTCGTCGAAAGTGCCCCATGCTTTGCGGAGGTAGTCCTCGGAACGGAAGAAGGCTCCAGAGCGATCCTTGGTGCCGCCGACCAGCTCGAGGAGTTGAACAATGTTCTTCTCCTCGAAGGGAACACGGTTGACCTCAATTTCAGCCTTCATGGCAAAGCGAAGGTGGTTGCGCGCCTTGGGGCCAAAGTTCGCAAACATGGTGTCTTCGTCAGGGGTGAGATCCACAGTGACTGACCACTGATACTGCGAAGGGTAGGCCTCGACCCAGCCATTGCTCTTATACGCGGCAATGAGTTCAGGATCTGTCTGTTGGTAGGTCTCGATCTTGTATGCGAGGTTCTTACCCCCACGCAGCTTCTTGGCGTGCTCGGTGAGAACCTTCACCTTGTCAGGGGTCATGCCGGAGACGCGGGGAGCATGGATCAAGTTACCCAAGCCAAAGGCGGGGCGAGTGAACTCTTGAACAGCGAGAACTTCATCTCCGGCCGCGTTGGTCAAGTGCTGACCAGAGGGTTCCCAACCGGAACCGGTTTTGAACTGTGCCCAGGCCAGAGACTGCATGAAGTGAGGGTGGTGTTGCGTGCGCAACACAGCGTCATTCCATGATTCTGGGGACTGTGAGCCGGTCATTGCTCCAGTATCTCGCAGGTCAGTCTGTGCGCTGGGGTGACTCCCCGGCATCCAGACCATCAAGGAAGCGATTACCGCCAGCGCAGATTGCCAGCGCAGTTTCGATCAGGGTTTCGAGGTCTTCTGATTCGAGCATGGTGTGCTGTTCCTGGGGCGGAACAGGCAGCATGGCTGCCAATTGCCAGATAGCCGCAACGGGGTCTTCTGAAACTTCTGTATCGGGCTCCCACATCATCTCGCCATATGCACTGGCTCGGGTAAGAAGTCCACGAACTTCTAATTCAAGAGACATCTTTTGTGAATCAAACTTCTCATCCCAGACCAACTCGGGCAGGTATGCAACCTCTGCGCGGGGGTAGGGGTCAGGCTCTAGCCACTTCGTAATGACAAATCTCTTTGTTCCTGTGGCGGTGATGCCGAGGTGTTCATCAGTCATGCCAAAGTCTTCGACTTTGGCGACGGTGCCAATGGTGAGACGCTCAGGTTGCTCACCGGCAGCTACGCGCTGAGGGTGCAGAGGAACACCAAAGACAGGATTCTCAGATCCCACCAGGTCTCCCATGAGCTTGAGATAGCGAGGTTCAAAAACTCTTAATGCCAGGGGCATGTAGGGCATCAAGACTGACCCCACAGGAAATTGGGGCAGGACTAAAGCCATGAGGGTTTATTCGTCTTCGGAGACCCAGAGTTCGTCGTCGGCGCGGAAGGTCTGCCAGACAACGTAACCAATACCGAGAAGTGCTGCGATTCCAATACCGGCAGCAATGTACTTGCCGGCGCTCGCGGAAGCAGCGGGGGCAACAACTTTCTTGCCCGCAGTGAGCTTGGCTACCTGCTTGGTAACTTCCTTGACGCGCTTGTCGCGTGCGGCGTCAATGACAGACAGAGTTGACCCAATAACAGAGGCCACGGCGGGGAGAACTTCATCGACGAGCTTGTCGCGAGTGTTCTGTGCAGCAACGCGAGTTCCTCTGGCCACGCGAGGGAAAACTTCTTCGCTGGTGACACGGCCGAGTTCACGGCTTGCTTCACGCACTACCGAGCCAGCGTGTGCGAGAACACGTTGCTGTTCGTGCAGGAGTTCTTCTGCGTGTGCCTTGAGTGCTTCTGCTTCAGTCATCTTTTTGCGAGCCATAGTTACATCTTGCCACTGTTGGCTGTGAATGCCACTAGAGCTGTTCCCCGGTGAGCGAACGATGAGCATTTTGTGAGGTGCCGTATGAAAAGATTGAGCCATGTCTATTCACACTGCAGTTGCCACGATGAACACCACTCTTGGCCCCATCAAGATCAACCTCTACGGAAACCACGCTCCTAAGACCGTGAAGAACTTCGTAGGTCTCGCCACTGGAGATATCGAGTGGACTGACCCCAAGACCGGTGCCAAGCGCAACGACCCTCTCTACAACGGCGTTGTCTTCCACCGCATCATCCCCGACTTCATGATCCAGGGTGGCGACCCACTCGGTACCGGTACCGGTGGCCCCGGCTACCAGTTCGATGACGAGATTCACCCTGAGCTCAACTTCACCCAGCCCTACATCCTCGCGATGGCTAACGCTGGAACCTACGGCGGTAAGGGAACCAACGGTTCTCAGTTCTTCATCACCACTGCTCCCACCACCTGGTTGCAGGGCAAGCACACCATCTTCGGTGCTGTCGAAGATGAAGCCAGCCGTGCCATTGTTGACCAGCTGGGCAATGTTTCGACCGATGGTCGCGACCGTCCCCTGGATGACGTCGTGATCGAGTCGATCACCATCGAGCAGGTCTAACTCTTCGTGAGTAACGAGACAGGCTTTGGGGCTACCGCTGAGGTAGCCCCTTCCTGTTATCGCCACCCGGATGCACCGACCTTCATTCGGTGCCAGCGCTGCGAGCGTCCGGTGTGTGTGCAATGCCAGATTCCGGCACCCGTTGGTGTCATCTGCCCTGAGTGTTTAGGCCAAGCACAAGCCCGCGCACCCCGAGTGGGGCGCGAGGCATTGGGTGGCCGCAGTAACCAAACGCCGGTCGTGACCTATTCGCTGATTGCCATTACAGCGCTGTTCTATGTGATCCAGTGGATTCCCGGCCTCGATGCCACAAACTACCTGGCGTATGCGCCCCTTTATAGCTACGGCGAATACGCAGCCGTTGGTGCTCCCTATGAGCCCTGGCGCATGATTACCTCTGTATTTACGCATTCAACAGGCTTTGTTTTCCACATCCTGCTGAATATGTATACGTTGTGGATTTTCGGCCAAATGCTCGAGCGTTTGCTCGGAAAAGCACGTTTCCTCACCCTTTACTTAGCTTCAGGGCTTGCCGGGTCTCTGGGCGTGATGTTCTGGGCGCCTCATGACACCTTTGTCGTGGGCGCATCCGGTGCAATCTTCGGCTTGCTGGGTGCCTTCTTAGTGATCCAACGCAAGCTTGGCGGCGAAACTACCCAGTTATTAGTGCTGGTTGGCGTGAACCTGGTCATTGGTTTCCTGCCCGGGATGAGTATTTCGTGGCAAGCACACTTGGGTGGTTTGTTGGGTGGAGCACTCTTGGGCTTCATCTTCGTGCAGACACGGAAATACACCCAGAAGAGGCTTCAGCTGGCTTTGGTTAGCCTGACTGTGCTTGCTTTAGTGGCATTAGCCCTCTCGCACGCCCCCATGTTTGTGCAGGGTTAACAACGAGAGTTATCCACATGGTTGTCCACATGGGGAGAATTACACGCGTGTAATTAGAGTTAGCGCCACCGTGTGGTCATCAGGAAGCCGATGAAGGCAATGCCGAATCCGACCAGGATGTTCCACGAACCGAGGGCCAGGATGGGCAGGGTTCCCTGGCTGATGTAGAACACAATGATCCATACCAAGCCGATCAGCATGAAGCCAAACATGACGGGCTTGAACCATACGGGGTTCGGTGCGTCTGCGCCGCTCGCCTCGGGGTTACGAGGAGCCTTTGTGCGCTTCTTCTTTTCTGCAGCCATAGTGCTCAAAAGTCTACCCGAATTCAGTTGCCCCACAGGAAGCCCACATCTTCCCGGGTAAAGTTGATACGTGTTCAAGCCAGCAACTCTTTCCCGCATCATGGGTATTGTTGGCGAACTCCTCATCACCTTTGGTGCGGTGGTTCTTCTGTTCCTCGCGTGGCAGCTCTGGATAAACAACGCCGTTGTTGCTGACCAGCAGCACAAAGCTTCACAAGAACTTTCTCAGCAGTGGTCAACCGATAAAGACAAGAGTGCTTCTGCGCCTGCCAACGAAGACTTTGGCCCAGCACCTGCATTCGCCGGCGTGGGTGAAGGTTCCAAGTTTGCCACCATCTACATTCCCCGCTTGGGTGCAGATTCCACCCGTGTGGTGAAGAACAGTATTGATCTGTCCACCGTGCTCAACAATGGCTACTACGGTCACTACCCTGACACCCAGTGGCCGGGTCAGCCGGGCAACTTCGCAGTTGCCATTCACCGCACCAACTGGGGCAGCCCCTTCGGTGATGCGCCCAAGCTCCAAGTCGGCGACAAGATCTATGTTGAAACCTCTGATGGGTATTACACCTACGCGTTCCGTAACTACGAGTTTGTTCTTCCCTCAGCGGTCGATGTTTTGCTTCCCGTTCCGGGCACCAATGAAGCACCCGGCGATCAAAGCATTTTGACCATCACAACCTGCAACCCGCTCTTGGGAGATGCAGAACGCATGATTGTCTATAGCGTTTTGGAATCGTGGAGACCACACTCTGCTGGTCCGCCAGCGGAGATGGCAAAGACTCAGAAGGCGGTGTCCTGATGTATGCAGCGTTATGGCGAGTATTGCCCGGTAACCTGTGGATCAAGATTGCGATCTTGACGGCAGCTGCTGCCGTCCTCATCACCGTCTTGATGGTGTTTGTGTTCCCCGTCGTGGATACGGCAATTACCGTTCGAGAGGTTACGGTTAACCAATGACCAGGATCTTGGTAATCGATAACTACGACAGCTTTGTGTATACCCTCAACGGGTATTTGCAGGAGCTCGGTGCCGAAACCGTTGTTGTGCGCAATGACCAAATTCCTCTAGCCGAGCTAGATGCCACTCTTGCAGAGTTCGACGGCGTCTTGGTCTCTCCCGGACCGGGCAAGCCTTCAGATGCTGGTGTTTCTATTGCTGCCGTGCACTCCGCACGTAAGCAAGGTATTCCGCTGCTGGGTGTGTGCCTCGGCCACCAGGCCATTGGTGAAGCTTTTGGTGCAACGGTGACCAATGCCGAAGAGCTTATGCACGGGAAGACGTCACTGATCACGCACAACGACAGCACGCTGTACACCGCTGTCCCCCAGCCCTTCACGGCAACCCGTTACCACTCGCTTGCCGTGGTGAACGAGACAGTTCCTGCCGAACTGGTCGTCACCAGCTCAACGGCGGGGGGAGTCATCATGGGTCTCCAGCACACCGAAGCACCGATTTATGGCGTTCAGTTCCACCCGGAGTCTGTCTTGACCGAAGGCGGTTACACCATGCTGGGTAACTGGCTGGAAGTGTGTGGACTTAAGGGCGCAGCGAAGTTGGCTCTAACGAAGAGCCCTTTAATTCGCTAAGCACTAACCCGCGCAGTAGGTAATGGTGACAGGGGTTCCCTGTGACACCACACCGGGAGCAGGAGACTGTGAGCGCACCGTGGGCTGTTCAGCCTTGGCACAGGCCGTGTCGGCCTGAACCGTTGGTGTGATTGAGAGGGTGCTCAAAATGTTGTTGGCATCCGTAACCGTCTTGCCCTTGAGGTCAGGAATTTCAATCTTTCCATCTGAGACCAGAACGTTCACCTTGCTACCTTGAATGAGTTTCGTACCCAACGTTGGTGTGGTGCTGATAACCAAGCCAGCCGCATACGAAGGAGAGTGACTTTCAGTGGTTGTGCCAAGAACTAAACCAACTGCTTCCAGTTGAACCTTGGCATCAGCCACCGTCATATCTGCAACCTGGGGAACTTCCACCATGGTCTTTCCAGCCGAGACATAGACGGTAATCGGGGTACCGGGGTCGATCACAGCACCCTTTTCAGGCTCAGTGCGGATGACCTTGCCCTTTTTAACCAGTGCGGAGTTCTCAACCACGATGCTCGTAATGAGATCAAGATCTTGAAGTTCTTTGACGGCATCCTTCTCGGCAACGTTCTTGAGCGTGGGAACGGTCACGGTTGAGGAGGGGAAAATATTGGTCGGCTGCAAAGTTGCAACCCAGAGCCCCATACCGGCGATAGCGCCGAAGACCAAAGCAATAACGGCAACGGCAGTAATGACTCGCTTGCGTTCAGGACGGAATTGCTCAGGCTGAATCAGCGTGGGGGCAGTTTGGGGGTCATCACCAAAGAGGAAAAGGAAATCGTCAGGGAGTTCTGAAATTGAGTCAGATTTTTCAGCAGCTGGTTCTGAAATGGGTGAACCCAATAAAGAATCAACGTCATTCTCGACGACCGGCTGTGCTTTCACGGCCTTAGGCGCAGTTGCCTTTGCTGCTTCTGCTAAACGCAACTCTCGCCCAAATTCAGCAGTTGTCTGAAAGCGGTCAACTTTGTCCTTGGCCAATGCCGTGAATACGACCTGGTCAAGCGCAAGCGAAACCTTGGGGTTGATGGAGCTAGGTGCTGGGGGGTGAGCATGAATGTGTTGGTGGGCAACCGCAACAGCAGTGTCACCGGTGAAAGGAATCTTGCCGGTCAACATTTCAAACAGCACGATGCCAATGGCGTAGATGTCTGTGCGAATATCGACCTTCTGGCCCTGAGCTTGCTCAGGGGAGAAGTAGGCCGCTGTGCCCAAGATGGATGTTGTAGTGGCGATGTCATCAAAGGTTTCTGCCACAGCACGGGCAATACCGAAGTCGAGAACCTTCACCTTGCCAGCACGCGTGAGCATGATGTTGTCAGGTTTGATATCGCGGTGAACGATGCCTTTGTTGTGGGCAAATTCAACAGCAGAAAGCAATTCCTTCGTCACACGAATTGCTTCAGGAACCTTGAGGGGTCCGCGGGCAACGAGTTGGGAGAGCTCCAGGCCATCCACGTATTCCATGACGAGGAACGCATAGGTGTGCTTGACGCCATTCTCATCTGTCTCAGTGGTTTCACCGGCGTCTAACACCTGGACGATGTTGGGGTGATCCATTGAGGAAGCAGACTTAGCTTCCTGCTTGAAGCGCTGGCTGAACTTCTTGTTTGCAGCAAGTTCCTCATTGAGAACCTTAATGGCAACTTTGCGTCCAAGGACAGAATCATGCGCCACATAGACATCTGCCATCCCACCGCTGCCTATGAGCTTGGTGAGTTGGTAGCGCCCAGAAATGACCTTGTTACTCAGTGGCACTGATTCCCCTTGATAAGACTATGTGTCTAATCTAGCCCAGCGCCGAGACGGTGAAGGTTGTCAGAGGAGAGCTGTTTGAGATAGCAAGGCCAGCACACGTCACCTGGTATGCAATGGTGTGGTTACCCAAAGCTGATGGTGCTGTGAACGGAGCAGTTGCGTTTGGAACCGAAGAGACGGGGGAACCGTCAACCAGAACGGTGTAGCTTTCCAAGCTGTGACCAGATGGGCAGGAGGTGTATCCAGCCCAGGTCGCGATGAGAGCCTGACCAGGAGTCGCGTTGTCATCGTTGAGGCTCGGTGCAGCTGTAGGAGCTGGCGCAACAGGAAGATCACCGTAGTAGGTCACGTTAATCGTGGTGCCGTTAGGAACCTGGGGACCGGTTGGGTTGACGTCATAAACGATGCCCACCTTGTCAGCACTTGGTGCTGCTGTTCCTTTGACGGCGTTGACGTTCATGTTGAGCTTGGTCAGCGCAGCAGTAGCGTCAGCAAGAGACTTGCCTACGTAGTCAGCCTTGTTGATGGCTGCAGTAGTCGGAGTTGCCGACCCGGTTGGGGTTGGTGAAGCAGTCTTGGACTTGGTGGGGCTAGCCGACTGAGAGCTCTTCGTTGGATCTGGAGTGGGAGAGTTTCCGCCAGAAGTCAGTGCGACAACCGCACCAACCAGGACCAGAACGAGAACACCAATGAGGGCGATAAGAGGCCAGGTCCAAGGACTGCGCTTCTTCTTTTCGGTGGTGTCTACGGGCTCGGGTGCATCAGGAATGTTCAAAACAGTTGTTGCTCCGGTTTCGGCAGTGCGTGGCATGACCACGGTTGCGTCCAAGGGGGTGGTTGAGGTGCCCAGGACACCAGGAACTGCAGCGGCAGCACCCTGCAGGTCTCCTCGGCGCAGTGCTTGTGCGGCACGTGCCAAGTTTGCGGAGGATGCGGGGCGGTCTGCTGGCTTCTTGGCAATGCAGGAATAGACCAGGTTGCGCACAGGCTCGGCAATGGTGTCGGGAAGTGGTGGTGGCTCTTCGTTGATCTGAGCCATCGCGATAGCGACCTGAGATTCACCAGTGAACGGACGCTTACCTGCGAGGCATTCGTAGGCGACGATACCGAGTGAGTAAATGTCGGTTGAGGGAGACGCAGGGTGACCTGACGCTTGCTCAGGAGAGAGGTACTGAACAGTGCCCATGACCTGGCCAGTTGCCGTCAACGGAACCTGGTCGGCAATACGAGCGATACCGAAGTCGGTGATCTTCACGCGACCTTCAGGAGTAATGAGCATGTTGCCGGGCTTGATGTCACGGTGGACGAGACCAGCACTGTGAGCTGCCTGGAGGGCAGCAGAAGTCTGGGCAATGATGTCCAAGACTTTGTCAATGGACAGAGTCTTTTCGCGCTCAATGATTGCCGAGAGAGGTTCACCAGGAACAAGTTCCATCACGAGGTAGGCGGAGCCTTCTTCCTCGCCATAGTCGTAGACGTTCGCAATACCTTCGTGGTTGACCAGGGCAGCGTGACGGGCCTCAGCGCGGAAACGCTCGAGGAAGCCGGGGTCACCCAGGTATTCGTCCTTCAAGATCTTGATCGCAACAAGGCGACCAATGACAAGGTCAGTTGCTTGCCAGACTTCGCCCATGCCACCAATGGCAATGCGCGACTGCAGCTCGTAGCGACCGCCGAAGGTAATTCCAGCTGTTGGTCTCATTTGTTTAACCCTGCCTCTAGGACTTTTCTTGCGATTGGCACTGCGATGTCATTGGTGTAACCATTTTGTCCGAGCCCGCC
>ERZ650301.233-NODE-233-length-14855-cov-4.035473_pt1 | contig 14855 bp, 14 predicted proteins | sample MGYA00376237_ERZ650301 | MGnify/ENA primary metagenome ERZ650301 (study PRJEB26733, sample SAMN07839255) | wastewater metagenome | biome: small river; feature: stream; material: water | place: USA: North Carolina | collected 2016-04-05 ...
CGGGCACCTGGATTCGCAGTCCTCACATGAGCATCCACAAGCCGTATAGCGATGTGGGATGCCTTATTTACGTCAAAGTTGGGCATCTGGTTTAAGGCTTTAGAGGATGTCTCTGGTCTAGTTTTCGCCTTCTTGTTCCGCTTCGGCCAGCATGGCGGCTATAGAAATCAGACCCTCACTTTCAGCGGCTTCTGAAATATCTTCAAGTCGCGCAGCAGCGCTGATCAGTTTGGCCGTTTGGCTATCTGGCGGCAGACTTTGATAAGCCTCAACCAAACGGTTACGGACACAAGCCAGCGGCTTTTCTGTCGTTCCTTCCCCAACTTCTAGTGCGGAGAACAAAGATGCGGCAAACCCCTGTAACCCCTCTTTGACAGCAAAGGCTGCAATTGATTCCGGACTGCATCCATTTTTAATCGCCAAGGCAGTTTGGGAATTGAGTGGGATCGAGCCTTTCGTTTCTTCGATGATACGTTTTACGGTGTCCATACCATTCTCCTGGAAATATGTGATGATCCTGCACCTATATGGGGGTTAGTGTCTATACGCGGTGCAGTGCTGTCAAATGATTTGTGCCGTAATGAATCTGTCACATCATTTCGATAAGATCGTACAAATTTTTTTTCATGGTCGCTTAGTTAAGGATCCGCATGTCCGACATTAAGAATGTTCTTGTGCTTTGCACCGGTAATTCCTGCCGGTCGCAGATGGCCGAAGCCCTCATTACCCACGATCTGGCTGGTAAGGCGAAAGGGCTTTCTGCCGGCATCGCCCCACAACCCAAAGTCGCTGATGGTGCCATCGAAGCGCTAAAGTTAGCCGGGCTGCCGACAGCTGGCCTGTTCCCCAAAGATATCGATGCGGTGATCAATGAGCCGATTGATCTGGTGGTGACTGTCTGCAATAACGCCCACGAAGCGTGCCCGATTTTCCCGAAGCCGGTGCCGCGTATTCATTTGCCGTTTCATGATCCGCATGGCGAGCCTTTAGAAAGCTTTGTGCAGGTGCGTGACGAGATTCGTGCCCGACTTATTCCCGCGGTGCGTGAAGCTTTGGGACTCTGAAATGAGCATCTTTGAACGTTATCTGACTGTCTGGGTATTCTTGTGCATCATTACCGGTGTATTGCTGGGTCAGATGATGCCCGGTGTCTTTCAGGCCATTGGTCATCTGGAAGTGGCACAGGTCAATCTGCCCGTCGGCTTGCTGATCTGGGTCATGATCATTCCGATGCTGATCAGGGTGGATTTCGGTGCTTTACATGAGGTCAGGCAGCATGTGAAGGGGATCGGTGTCACTTTGTTCGTGAACTGGTTCGTCAAGCCATTCTCGATGGCGTTTCTGGCGTGGTTCTTTATCCGGGGCGTCTTTGCCCAATACCTGCCGGCCGATCAGATCGACAGTTATATTGCCGGTTTGATTCTGCTGGCGGCAGCACCGTGTACCGCCATGGTGTTTGTCTGGAGCCGTCTGACCCACGGTGACCCGCTGTTCACCTTGTCACAGGTGGCGTTGAACGACACGATCATGGTATTCGCCTTTGCACCGCTGGTTGCCTTTCTGCTGGGTATCTCCGCGATTACGGTGCCTTGGGATACGCTTTTGACCTCGGTGCTGCTATATATCTTGATCCCGGTCCTCCTTGCCCAGTACTGGCGTAAGTCGTTACTTGCGAAAGGGCAGGCCAACTTCGATGCCATGATGGAGAGAATCGGTCCATGGTCGATCTCCGCGTTGCTCCTGACGCTGGTATTGCTCTTCGCTTTCCAGGGCGAGGCCATCATCAACCAACCTGTGATTATTGCTCTTTTGGCCGTGCCAATCCTGATCCAGGTGTTTTTCAACTCGGCGCTGGCTTATTGGCTTAATCGGGCTGTAGGAGAGAAACATAATATTGCCTGCCCATCGGCCCTGATTGGTGCCTCGAACTTTTTTGAGTTAGCGGTTGCCGCAGCCATCAGCCTGTTCGGTTTTGAGTCCGGTGCCGCATTGGCTACGGTTGTGGGTGTGCTGATCGAGGTGCCCGTTATGTTGCTGGTGGTGCGTATCGTCAATCAGTCAAAAGCCTGGTACGAACATCGCCTGGGGTAATCGTTAGCGTTCTAACTTAAGCGTCACAACGTGCAGCAATTGATCAATTTGCGGCATGGCCACGACCGGTTGATCAATGAGCAGTCTGATCGCTTTGTTGTTGAGCGTGAGCACCTGCCTGGCGTAAAGCGTTTCAGAATGCTGCTTTGAGAACACCATATCAGCTGTACCAATATAGCTCTTGATGTCTTTGGTGTTAGCAAAAATATCCGCAGCGCACTTATAGGCGCTCACCAGTGTTGGTTGTGCTTTGAATTCACTGAGTGTTACCTGCAGTTTGATAAGTGTGTCATGGGCTTCTTCCAGAAGTTCGAGCTTTGAATTAGTCTCGCCAAACACGTATCGTTGCATGGCATAAAAGATAGCAATACCGGCAAATACGCCCAGGGCCCGATCAACCAGAAAAGACAACGGGGCAAACGACGTATAGGGCATGTTCATATAGGTGTAGCCCAGACACGTACACGTGGTGATCATAATAATGAAATAGCGGTAAGACTTGGTGGCCATAAATCCCACGATAAATGCTATGAGTACCGAAACTACTGGTAGTTGGTCAGGGTTGAAGCGCAGGTAGATCTCAACGCCTGAGGCAATGAGCAAACCAACCAGTGTTCCTAGAAAACGGAATTTGGCTTTTTCAAATCCCAGAAAAGTACTGAAAGGGCTGGCGACTACTACTGTAGAAATGACGACCCAGATACCCTGTTGCCAGTTCGTCAGTTCATAGAATAGAAATGAAACAGCGACCAGTATGGTGATCTGGTTGGTACGGGTCCGGGTGGCTACACTTTGCATGGGTTGTAACCGCTGACCAGATTAGAAAACATTTGGTAAATCGTGGGGTTTCTGTCACGAATTTGTTGCGAGTTGTTCGTGGCTAGTGAGAAGGGGAGCCCAGCACTTACCGACTCTTTGAATTCGGATAAAACCGATCGGGACAGCAACTGTTCTTCTGCTGTCAGTCCGTGCGGTTTCATAAAATCGTTCTGGAACTGAATGAGGGCTTCGTACTGCGTGTTGTAGCGTTCGGGGAGAAAGGGGAGTTTGCTATGCATCACATAGAGTGCGGTTAGCACATGCGGATCACTATTCTTATAATGCCGATCGCCGATATGGGTAATGTCGGATTCCAGAATACGGATAAATGCGCTGTAAAAAACCTTGGACGTAAAGTCCGGGAAAAACAGGATGGTGATCACGCCCATCAGGCCAAACTCGAAAAAATAAAGATAATTATTAGCCACTGCGTTGAAATCCGTTGCACCACCACCGAGGCTCATGACGCCCCAGGTAATCATAATGGTTGGTACCGCGGCTACCTTGGGGCTGGCTGCCATAAAGCGGAGCACCAAGTAGGTGAACGCAATCACCACAAAAAACAGGCCAAATCTGAAGTAGGAGAACATCCCGAACACGATGGTCGAGATCGCAAGCAGAAAAACGATCGAGATAAAGTTGACGATTTTTCTGGATCTTGTTGGCGCAGGGATGACTTCGGATGCAAGTGTGCCAATGGCTATTGTCAGGAGATACGTTATCGGTGACTGTGGTGCCAGTAGAAAAGCATTGCACAGAAAGAGCAAGATTGCGGCCGTGCCAACCTTTAGTGACAGAAGACGGCAGGTCCAGAACGGGTCGTAGGTATCGAGAAATTTATTACTAATGCTGTATACGGACATAGGTGCTCATGCCGTTAATCAGAGGGTAATCCGGGTCGGTATCAGTAATCTTGATAATGACTGGGAGCCGCTGTGGTAATAGCAACCACTTGTTTTCGGTCTGCACAATGGGGGCACCGGAGAAGGGCTGGTTGATCTGACGTGACACGCCAAAGGGATTAGCTACAACAATACCTTCAAAGCTCTTCTTGCCAAAATAGGTGCGTGCGTAAACTGATGCTTTGTCACCTGTTTTAATACCAGCCAGTTCTGTTTCTTCAAAGTTAGCCTGCACAAAGGTTTCGCCATCATTCACTAGTGTGAACATGCCCGAAGCAGGTGAGACATGGCTACCGATCCCCAGAAACACATTTTCCACATGGCCATCGGTAGGGGCGGTGACTGTTGTGTGCGCTAGGGATGTTTTAGCGGTTTCCATCGTCGCCTTCAGCGCAAGGATTGATTGCTTTTCCATTTCAACCTGTAGCTTGTCAATTTCAATCTGATCTCTGATTGATTCGACTGTATTGCGCTGCGCCGTGATTTTATTTTTAAGATCAGCGAGGTCAATTTGTGGAATGCCGGCTTTGACATCGGCATGACTCTTTGCCTTGTACTGAGTCGTGAGTGTGTCCAGCGTTGCAGAGGCAGCCTTTAGATTGTGCTCGGAGATACTCATTTTCTTGTCGAGGGTCCTGGTACTCAGTAACGCCTTTTCATACTGTGCCAATGCTGCCGTATAAGCTTGCTCATAATGCGTTGGATCTAGTTTAACCAGCACATCACCGGCTTTGACCTGTTGTCCATTCGTCACGCGGACCTCCTGTACCACCCCGGAAACCCTGGGCGCAAGCGGTGTCGAGACCTGGACGACAAAGCCGTTGTCGGTAAAATGAAACAGCCCGGATATGAAATAGACAAGCGCAATCACGCCGCCGAGTATAAAGATCAGCGTACTAAACTTTGGCTTCTGCGCCAGTAATTGCTTTACGTTAATCTTGAGCATGTATGGGTTCTTTTTCAATGATTGTTTGGTTCTTCAGGCTGTAAGTTTTTTCGTTGTAGGTCGTGCCACCCCCCATGCTCTGATAAAGCTTGGATAGTGCAATGATTGCCTGAACTTTTGTCTGAAGAATCGCCATCTGGGCCAGATCGAAACGGGCAGCGACTTCCAGGTATTGTGTATTGGCCATTAAGCCGTTTTTATACATGGCTTTGTAAGTAGTTAAATTCTGCTGGCTGTTGTTCAGTGTTTTTTCTTCTTTGGCAAGATTGACCTGTTTTGCCTCGAAGCTTGCCAATGCGTCATCTACCTCTTGCATGGCATTATTTACGACACTCAGATAATTGATCAGCGATGCATCGTACTGTTTGTTTTGACTATTAATCTTGCCGATAAATTTAGGATCGAGCACCCAGAGTGCAAAGCCTGCCTGCATGTTGGCGTTAGTCGTGCTATCTACACCGTTATTGCTCGCATTAATGCGTGTGTTGGCTGTTGTAAAAGTCGGTATCGGGGCAAACAGACTGGCTGTCGATGACACCCCATAATCGGCTGCCTCAATCTTGGCCCTGGCGGCAACAACATCCGGCCGGGTGGCAAGTACTGATGTCGGTGTGTTGCCCGGGGCAATATGATTGAGATTAAGTTTGTCAAAGGATTCGCTGGGGCTAAAAGTCGCAATTTGTCGGCCCACCAGAATCAGCAAGGCATTCTTTGCGGCGATCTTGTTAGATTTATTGCTGGCAATCTGCGCTTCCAGCTTTTGCATTTCAGAGTTGATCTCGTTATAGGACACTTCTGAGTTGAGACCTCTGTCAGTCAGAGACCGGGTGGTGTTTAACCGTAACTGCAGATTCTCTCTGAGCGCTTTTAAGATGGTTTCTTCTTCAATAGAAGCGAGGAGTACCGCATAGGCAGAGACCACCTGTGCAGTGATTGCCGTTCGCAATGCCAGGTAATCGGAAGCCGTGGCCTCCACTTTTTTCTGTGCGGCATTGGATTGATTGGGTAACTGCACAATATTGGCGACCCACATCGGTAAAAAAGCAGCAAAACCACCTGCGCTTGACAAGGGTGTGGGTAGGTTTGGCAAATACACAGTGCCACCCCCCTGAACCCGACCGACCATCAGGCTAGCAATGGGCAGCCAACCTAATCTCACGGTATCCAAAGCGCTTTGCGCGCTTTCGATATTTTTGATCGCAATGGAAACTTGCAGGTTTTTTTCGTGCGCTTCTGAAACTAGCGCATTAAGTTCGGCGCTGCCGATGTCTTGCCACCAGGGATACTCTGCCAAGTCCCGGTCTGGATTCTGCGCGTTATCAACAGAAAAAGACTCCGGCCCCTTCGCTATCGGCGTGTTTCCATGAAACATGCACCCAGAGCCAATGATCATAACGATCAGGGAGATGAAGTATTTTTTAAAAAACATGTGTAGTTGTCTGCCATTGCATCGATTATATTTTATGTGTGCCTAGCAGGCGTTAGATTTACATGTTGATTTTAAACGAAATGTCCCTCAAATAAAGTAAAGCCGTGTTAAAAAATTTTGTAGATATTGTGCCGAATATTTAATTATGGCGATATGTCGGAGTGTGTGTTGTTAATGTGCTGCCAGTCGCAAGCCTAAGGCGACAACAAGGCACACTAATATCAATGATAATAATTGCCAGAAACGTAAAGGGTTGCGATGCATGAGCGGACGTATTCTGTGCGCCACAAATGCCGGGTTTGCATGGCCTAGGTCGTGAATAAACTCGCTCATTTCACTATGCCGCTGTTGTGGGTCTGGGTGAACGGCTTTATTGATTGCAGCATCGATCCAGTAAGGGATTGTGCTATCCCAATGCTTCAGTGATACATATTTGAGTTTATCCCGCGCTTTGATCGTCCGGATCTTGGGGACAGCATCCCCGTAGGGCAATCTACCTGAGAGCATCTGATAAGCAATAACGCCCAACGAATAGAGGTCAGAACGCGGAGATCCGCTTTCACCCAGAAAGTATTCCGGTGCCGCATACTGTGCTGCACCGAGGAGGTTAATCTGATCTAGTCCAGACGCGGCCTCCGCCATGCCTGCGACGCGTGCGGCACCAAAGTCAATAATCTTCAATGTGCCATGACGGTCAATGAGAATATTATCTGGCTTCAGATCCTGATGCAGCATCTCCAATCGGTGAAAAGCTCTTAGGCCTCTGGCAATTTGCTTCATGTAGTCACGCAGCGCGACCAGGTCTGGTTTCGGGTTGTTACGCATCCATTGCGCCAGACTCTGGCCCTCAACGTATTCTGTGGCTACGTAGATGGCTGATTTAGCTTTATGCGTCAGGTATGGTCGTACGATGTGCGGATTATCGAGACGTTGGGCGATCCAATCTTCCACTAAAAATCGTTCTAGATAGGCGCGGTCGTCACGCATCCCGGTAGAGGGCGCTTTGAGTACGAACTTTTTTCCATTGTCGGTGTTTTCGGCCAGGTACACGTGGCTACGACTGCCGATACGAATCTCGTGCAAGATCTTTAGGCCGTCAATGATTATGCCGGTTCCTAGCGGCGGCGGGCAGGGAAGGGTCGCCAGCTGTTGAGTCATCTCGGAACTTGCCATGTCGGGCAAAGATTCGATGCGTAAAATCTGTATGGTTAGGTTGTCATCACTACCCTGGGACAGGGCTTGCTCGACCATGGCGCGTGCAATGGCCTCCAGATCGGCGTCGGCCGCCTTTAACTCTTGGCTAAAGACTTCCGGATGCAGAAATTCGTAAACACCATCGGTGGCCAGGAGAAAGATATCGCCAACCTCAAGAGCTATCTGACGATAATCGATATCTAGACGGTGATTGATGCCAAGCGCGCGTGCCAGATAGCTGCGTTGTGATGATCGCTGTATGCGGTGATCTTCAGTCAGTTGCTCCACCCCATCGACATTGATTCGATAGATGCGGCTATCACCCACATGAAACAAATGGGCAGCATTAGCTTTTAAGACAAGCGCAGTTAGGGTACAGACATAGCCATGATCATTGTCTTCATAACAGTTCTGTCGTGTCTGCGAATAAAGCCAAGTATTGATGGCGGTTAGAACGCGCTCGACTGAAGTCTTAACTGACCAAGTATCCGTTGTGCCGTAATAATCCTCTAGAAAACCAGTCACAGCTGATTCGCTGGCAATATGGCTCACCTCGCTACTGCTGATGCCGTCAGCAATGGCCAACGCAATGCCTTTGCTCTGAAGCTCTGGCCCCAGGGGCAATGTCACACCATGGAAATCCTGATTCACAGGCTTGCGCCCTTTGTCAGAATGCTGGCCGATACGGATTTGTAGTTGTTTGTTCATAAAGCCGATACCGGAAGTCGCAATAACGACTTCCGGCCAATGTAAAGTGAGCGCGTTATTTCAGAATACGCTTGGGTGCAGTACGGATATGTGTGGTGTACAGCGTCAGGCCGGTAAAGGCGAGACCGCCTACCAGGTTGCCGAGGACCACGGGAATTTCGTTCCAGATAAAATAATCGAGAATTGAGAAATTACCACCCATCATTAAACCCGATGGAAACAGGAACATATTGACGACCGAATGTTCGAAGGTCATGGCAAAGAAGAGCATGATTGGCATCCACATCGCCATGATCTTACCGCTCACACTGGTGGAAATCATGGCACCGACTACGCCCATCGACACCATCCAGTTGCACAGCATGCCGCGGAAGAAAATGGTGAACCAGCCCATCAAACCATATTTGGCGTAGCCTAGGGTACGGGCTTCACCGATGTGGCCAATTTTGGCACCAATTTCGTTAGGTTCTATCGAGAAGCCGTAGGTGAAGATAAAGGACATCATCAAAGCCACGGTGAGCGCACCCAGAAAATTGCCGATAAAAACGATGCCCCAGTTTTTGAGGATGCCCTTGATGGTGACGCCCGGGCGTTTGTCGAGCCAGGCCAGAGGCGTTAAAACGAATACGCCGGTCAGCAAGTCAAAACCCATCAGGTACAGCATGCAGAAGCCCACCGGAAAAAGAATTGCCCCCACCAGTGGTGAACCGCTCATCACCCCGGCGGTAATGGCAAACACCGCTGCCAGCGCCAAAATGGCACCGGCCATATATGCACGGATCAAGGCATCGCGCGTTGCCATATAGATTTTTGATTCACCAGCGTCCACCATTTTGGTGACGAATTCGGACGGCATGAGATAGGACATGATGTGTTCCTTGGGAGAGAGATTGGGTTGGGATGAATGAAAATGATGGGCGCTAGAGCGCAAGCAGGACTTGGCCGTTTTCAACCCTGACCTGAAAGGTGCCGCATTGACCGCTATCCGGTGCAATGGCCTGACCAGATTTAAGTTCGATATTCCAGGCGTGCAGTGGGCAGGTCACTTTTTGACCGTGTACGATGCCTTGTGACAGCGGACCGCCTTTGTGCGGACACTTGTCGTGCAAGGCAAAAACCTCATCGTCACTAGTCCGAAAGATCGCGATATCACCGCCATTATTTTGGCGAACGATGCGCGAACCCAGAGGCGGAATATCGCTAAGCGGGCAGATGGTTTTCCAGGTGGTCATGATGATTCCTTTATTAAGCAGATTAGGGTTCAAATCAGGCATCGACAGTGATGGGGATGAACTGTTTGACCGGTTCGGTCTCGCGCATCACCGCCCAAGGGTCGCGGGCATCGCGTAACGAGTCGAGGAGTCGTTCATAAAGTGCTTTGCAACCGGCACTATCTTCAATAATGTGATGTTTGATGTGCGCCATGCCCACTCGTTCCAGATAGTGCGAGGTCCGTTCCAGGTACCAGCCTTCTTCGCGATAAAGTTGCAGGAAGGCACCGGTGATTTCCTTAACTTCCTCATTGGTCGCTACTTTGCAGAGGAATTGCGCTACTTCCGTTTTGATGCCGCCATTGCCGCCAATGTAGATCTCGAAGCCGGAATCAACACCGATAATGCCGACGTCTTTAATGCCCGATTCGGCACAGTTACGTGGACAGCCGGATACCGCTAGCTTGACCTTATGCGGGGCATACATATCGAACAGCATCTTTTCTAGTTCGATGCCGGTATCCATTGAGTGTTGCGTGCCAAAGCGGCAATGCTCAGCGCCTACGCAGGTTTTTACTGTCCGGATTGACTTGCCATAGGCATGACCTGAGACCATACCGGCTGCATTGAGGTCTGCCCAAATCGCGGGTAAATCCTCTTTGTTAATCCCGAGAAGATCGATCCGTTGGCCACCGGTTACCTTGACGGTCGGTACGTTGTACTTTTCAGCCGCATCGGCTATGGCGCGTAGTTCAGAGGGTGTAGTCAGACCACCCCACATGCGTGGCACAACAGAATAGGTGCCATCTTTTTGAATGTTGGCATGGGCACGTTCGTTGATGAAACGGGATTGCGGATCATCTTTGGCTGCATGCGGATGGCTGGAAATAAGGTAGTAGTTAATAGCTGGGCGGCATTTGTCACAGCCATTGGGAGTTTTCCAGTTCAACGCAGAGAAGATCGCTTCTTTGCTGATCAGATGACGTTTAACAATGGCAGTGCGTAACTCCTTATGTGAATGTTCGGTGCAGGCGCAGATAGGCTTGGTATCTTTAGCCGCTGGTGTGTAGGCACCGCCAATGGTGGATGACAGAATCTGCTCGACTAGACCAGTACAGGAACCGCATGACGATGCTGCTTTGGTGTGTTTCTTCACCTCATCAATAGTGAATAGACCATTCTCTTTGATCGATTTGACGATGGTCCCTTTGCAGACACCGTTGCAACCGCAGACTTCGGCTGTGTCTGGCATTGTTGTCGCATGATTCTCACCTGTATGCCCCGCATCGCCCAATTGGCTGCTACCAAAGGAACTGCCGAGCAGCAGCTGTTCGCGCATCTCGCTAATGTCCTGAGCATCTTTCATCAGCTGGAAGTAACGGCTAGCATCGGCCGTATCACCATAAAGAACGGCACCGACAATCCGGTTCTGACGGAGTACGATACGTTTATAACGACCAGCCTGTTTGTCGAGCAGCAGAATATCTTCGGTTTCCGGACCACCGCTAAAATCGCCTGCTGAAAAAACATCAATCCCCGTAACCTTGAGTTTTGTTGATGTCACAGAACCTTTGTATTGGCCAATGCCGAAGTTGGCCAAGTGGTTCGCGCAGACCTTGCCTTGCTCGAATAAGGGCGCAACGAGACCATAAGCCACGCCGCGGTGTACGACACATTCACCGACCGCATAAACGCAGGGGTCTGTCACGGTCTGTAGCGTGTCGGAGACATGGATACCTCGCACGCGGCCGTTACCGCAGTAAAGTCCGGAAGATTCAGCTAACGCATAGTTTGGGCGGATACCTGCGGCGATAACGACCAGGTCTGCCGGTATCTCTAAACCTTCATTTAGACGCACGCTGTTTACTCGTCCTGTGCCACCAGAGAGTAGTGCTTCGGTATTTTTGCCCAGCATGAACTTCATGCCACGTGCTTCGAGAGAGGTCTGCAGGAGATCGGCTGCTGTTTTATCCAGTTGACGTTCCATGATCCAGTCAGCCAGATGAATAATAGTCACGTTCATGCCGCGCAGCATTAAACCATTGGCCGCTTCGAGCCCTAGCAAACCAGCACCGATGACCACGGCATTCTTATAGTCGGCGGCAGCTTGAATCATGGTTTCGGTATCTGCAATGTCGCGATATCCAATGACGCCAGGTAACTCTTTGCCTGGAATGGGTGGGATGAACGGATTCGACCCGGTGGCGATCAACAGGCGATCGTAGTCTGCAGTTGTGCCATCTTCGGTGATCACCTTTTTGTGGATCCGGTCAATTTTCGAGACCTTTTTCCCTGCGTGCAGCTTGATGTGGTTGTCTTCATACCACTGAAGGTCATTGAGCATGATGTCTGACACCGTCATCTCTCCGGCAAGCACGGGCGAGAGCAGGATACGGTTGTAGTTACCATAAGGTTCCGCACCAAAAACGGTAATGTCGTAAAGATCCGGTGTTAACTTGAGCACTTCTTCGAGCGTGCGGACGCCGGCCATGCCATTACCCACTAAAACTAGTTTCTGTTTTTTCATGATGAAGTTCTCCGTAAATCAGGCGGCCATGGCCTTAGCCATGGCATAGGGTTCGTTGATGACCTGGGCTGCTGCGACGACATCGCCAATCACTACAATGGCTGGGCTGGTGAAGTTGTTCTGAGCAACCGTCTTGCCAAGCGTAGTTAGCGTGCAACTTGCCTGGCGCTGATCGGGTAAAGAGGCACGTTGAATAATGGCGGCCCCTGTTTCGCTCGGAAGACCTTGCATCAGGCCAGTCTGAATCTGGTCGATGTTGGCAATGCCCATATAGATCACTAGTGTGAGTTTGCAACTGTGGGCGGCCCGGGCCAATGCAGCCCAATCGGTGGAGCTATCACCAGGTTGATTATGGCCAGTGACAAAGACCACGCCATGAGCCTGTGCACGCTGTGTGAGCGGAATAGAGAGAGATGTGCAGGCAGCAACCCCCGAAGTAATACCATTGATCACCGAGACCTCAATGCCGGCATCTCGCAAGTGTGCTAATTCTTCTCCACCTCGACCAAAAATAAAGGGATCTCCGCCCTTAAGGCGCACGACTTGCTCGCCATCGCGGGCCGCCATGATCATCAGTTTTTCGATAAATACCTGCGGCGTCGAGACACAACCCCCCCGTTTGCCTACAGGTACAATGCGCGCCAATGGTGAGGCGTGAGCCAGAATATCCGGGTTCACCAGATCATCAACAAACAACACCGTGGCGTGACGAATCGCTTTGGCCGCCTTGAGTGTAAGTAGTTCTGCATCCCCCGGGCCGGCACCTACCAGCGTGACATGGCCATTCAGCCTTGGGTTGTGAGATTTGTCTAAATTGACCTGAGCCATAATGATTCCACCAGAACACAGTGCAAAAAAAAGACGTCCACTCCAGTTGAGGCATTGCTGCCACAAACTTGGAATGGACGTCGTTGTCCTTTAGGTAAACCGTCGTTGGTTTACCTTGTTCTGGTTTAAAGCATTAAGCGTGCCAACAGACTCAATGTCTGTAGCCACGGGCCTATGGATTGTCTAAACAGGCTCAAATTAATAGTTGGTCTGCAGCGCATGCACTTGAGCAGGGCGGTCAATTGTCGCGGCGCACCAAGCAAGTGCGTCGGGCGTTGTACAGCTTGGCCTCTGTTTTAAGCTGGAAGGCGGGCAATCAATAGATCAGCCATATTGAGCACCGCACGGGCAATTTCACTGATCGGACAGTTTTGGTCCATGGCTTTTTGGCGCAGTAACCCGTAAGCGGATTCTTCACTGAGATGCTGCTGAGCCATGAGCAGTCCTTTGGCGCGTTCGATCAATTTGCGGTCTTCGAGCGCCGCGCGTACCGCGCTAAGCTCAGCCGTCACCGATTGCAGGGTCAGAGATTGTGCCTGCAACATATCGCTCATGGTTCTGCCCAGATGCGAGGCTAGGCGCTGTTCATGCAAATGTTGATGTTCTCTTGGGGCAGACATTGCTGTTGTAGAAGTTGATAACTCTCCAGAAGCCTCAAGCAAGCCTTGCTGGTCGCTTAGGTTCAGGCGCGCCTGAGTAATGCGTTGGTCACACACTTTTTCCAATTGATCGGCTAGGTGGATTTCTACCTGATGCAGGCCATCCAGACGTTGTGTACAGGCGCTAAACCATTCATCGAGTAGTGAAGAAGAAATGACCGCATCGGCAGTCAGCAGCTTGCGGCGTAAACGCTCTAGATCGGCTAGCGGGAGCGTGAACTGCAGGGCTTGCCATTGGGTGAGAATCTCTGTGCCGCAAAAACCTTCGAAGCGCGATAAAGATTGTTCCTGCTGATCAATCAGATCATCCAGCAACTTTTGGTCTGTGGCATTAATTTTTTCCGATGCCAGCAAGCGACAGCCGTTAGCACGTTCCAGGCCGCCATATTCCTTGCCATCGATCAGATTAAATAATGCAAGCAGCTGGCGTGACACGGTTGGGTCAACTGTGACATCAGCAGCTTCAAAGATTAGGGCGATCAGCGTGTTAATACAGTGGCTATAAAGCGTGGTGCTGCGGTAGGCCGTGAGACTCCCGGCAATGATTTGCGCGCGTATCTCGGTGAGGTTCGATAGCGCGTTTAGTGCTATGGCAATCCGTGTATAGAGCCGAGAGCCACCGCTCAGTACCTGTTCTGGCTTTGTGCTGGTCAGTAGATCAAGCAAAGACGACGAAGCCAGATTAGTGGACTGACAATGCGTCTGCCATTGCTTCAGAGAAGATTGGCCGCTTGCCCCCAGATAAATAGTTGAGAGCCCCCGCTCAGATTGTAGACAATGAATCAGTATGCCCGTACGTCGTACCAGTTCACAGGTTTTTCGTAAGGCTTCTATTTCAGTGATTTCCTGCTGGCGCGCAGCCAGCAGGAATTTAAACACGTGCGACATCCAAGGTAACAGGATAAGCAGTGAGGTGCTTACTTAGCCCGTTTGGCGCAAGGAAAGCGTTCGCCCAGAAAGCGCAACAGGGTATCGGCAGCGGGTTGTTTGGCATAGACTGGATTGGCATCTGCCCAGGTAATGTAATTCTGGATCACCTCTTTGCGAGTTGGCGCTGGCTGCTTCACGCAAATAAACTTGGGAGCCATCTTGTGTTGGCTGTACACGAGGTAGGTGTCGTAAACGGCTTGGCCATAGATTTCACAGGTAACAAACGAACCATCGTTGCTTTTGCAATAGCTCAGCAGTTCTTCTGTGCTCATGGCGTTGTTGGCGTGGGTGCCTGCAGAAAAGCCCAGGCTCAGTGCGGCAATCGTTGCAGTCGCTAGAATTTTTTTCATGATGATTTCCTTGTAAATTGAATATGTGTTCGTAAGTGAGCGTCGGTATCAGCGGCGTCCGCCACCGCCAAAATGGCCGCCACCAGAATGAAAACCACCGCCCCCGAAATGTGATCCACCGCCAAAACTGGATTGGCGTGTATCGCCAAAGCCACCTGGATCCCTGCCGCCACCACCAAAGTGTTCACTACCTGAACGGTCACTACCTGAACGGTCACCACCTGAACGGTCACCACCTGAACGGTCACCACCTGAACGGTC
>ERZ650301.234-NODE-234-length-14851-cov-5.258381_pt1 | contig 14851 bp, 14 predicted proteins | sample MGYA00376237_ERZ650301 | MGnify/ENA primary metagenome ERZ650301 (study PRJEB26733, sample SAMN07839255) | wastewater metagenome | biome: small river; feature: stream; material: water | place: USA: North Carolina | collected 2016-04-05 ...
CGGCTGCACCGTATTGAGCAGCTGCTGCATCATCAGCAGCGCATAAATCTCGCTGGCGTTAAACCACAAGCCCGGCAACTCGTATTTGAGGTCGCTCGCCCGCTCTGCGCGCGTCGTTTCCTGCGCAAAACGGTAACCGCCACCCAGCCTGTCGTAAATAATCGGGGCGTTGAGCCGGTCCCGCAGGTACTGCATATCCCGGCGCAACGTAGCGCGAGAAACACCCAGCGCCGTCTGAATCGCTTCAAAAGGCAGACAGCGCTGTTCGTTAAGCAGCTGATCAATGCGGTAGAAGCGTTCCGTGCGGTCCATGCCGCTATCTCCAGTTTCCGGCCAGAATTCTGGCGCGCTCGACACGATTCGAACGTGCGACCCTTGCCTTCGGAGGGCAATACTCTATCCAGCTGAGCTACGAGCGCGTGCGGGCGAAGTCTAGCCGTTTTTACGCAGACTGTCCAAAGATGTGCCGTAAACCGTTATACTATCGCCGTTATTTCGCCCATTTACCTATCGCATACAGGATCGAGCATGGCCGACAAGAATTCCAGCAGCAAAATGATGTATCTCTCCATCGCCCTCGCGGTGATTCTGATTGCCGTGGTTGTGCCGTTCTCAATGAGCGGCAAGGGCGGTAGCACCAGCATGGGTTCGGGCGACGATGTCGAAGCTCGTATTGCCCCGGTTGCCAAGATCGAAATGCAGGCCGGTGGTGGTGACGGTGGCGTGAAAGATGGCAAGACTGTGTACAACACCGTTTGCGCCGGTTGCCACGGTTCTGGCGTGATGGGTGCGCCGAAGTTTGGCGACAAGGCTGCCTGGGCACCCCGCATTGCGCAGGGCATCCCGACACTGGTCAATCATGCTATTAACGGTATTCGTGCCATGCCGGCGCGCGGTGGTTCGGCTAGCCTGACCGATGAAGAAGTCAAAGGGGCTGTCGAATACATGGTGAACGGTTCGAAGTAAATTCAACCGCTTCAGCACAAAGGGACGCCACGGCGTCCCTTTTGTTTTGCCCGCTCGCGCTGCGGTTACTCAGCGCCCGGTTTCTGCAACATGGCTTTGAGAAAATCCAGTTTATTGGCCGAGGTCGATTTGTCCGCAATGGTTTTGCTGGCAGAGGTCGCCGCCTCACAGCCCATCTCCTGAATAAAGCGCGATGGCTCGCAAGGCACCAGATCTTTACCTTGTCGGCGTTTCTCACACCAGGTGATGTGCAGGCTGCGTTGCGCGCGCGTGATGCCGACGTACATAAGACGACGCTCTTCTTCAAGCTTCTGGTCTTCTTGCGATTCGCGATGCGGCAGTATGTTTTCTTCTACGCCGACCAGAAAGACGTGGCCGAACTCCAGCCCCTTGGCCGCATGCAAGGTGGATAACTGCACGGCATCGTAGCCTTCACCCTGATCACGGCGCTCCAGCAGGGACATCAGCGCCATGGTCTGCACGATCTCGGCCAGGGTCTTGCCATCGTCATCACTCTTCTTGGTAATCCACGCGTGGAATTCCTGCACGTTGCCCCAACGGGTTTCGGCTGTACGTGCTTCTTCCTGATCGTAGAGCCAGTTTTCGTATTCGATGGCGTTCAGAATATCCGGGAAGACATCGGCTGCAGATTCGCGCTGGGCACGCCACTGAAAGCGATTGATGAATTCGCCAAAATCACGCAGCGGTTGCAGCACGCGGTTACCCACCTGCGCGGCAAAGCCTTCTTCAAAGAGCGCGGCGAACAATGAGATCTGACGCTCGGCAGCATAGCGCCCGAGCGTGGCCAGGGTCTGGCTGCCAATGCCGCGGCGTGGGGTGGTGGCGGCGCGGATAAACGCCGGATCATCATCGTCATTCACCAGCAGGCGCATATACGCCAGCAGATCCTTGATTTCAGCCTTGTCAAAAAAAGACTGACCGCCGGATAAGACATAGGGAATGCGTTGCTGACGCAAGGCTTTCTCGAAAATTCTGGCCTGATGATTGCTGCGGTAAAGAATGGCGTAATCCGCAAACTTGGCGCGGTGCTCGAAGCGATGCCCCTGCAGTTTCATGACCACTGTTTCGGCTTCGGCTTCGGCTTCGGCACAGGCAATCACGTTGATGTTGGCACCGGGGCCATGCTCGGACCAGAGCGACTTGGCGAATAGCTTGGGATTATTCTGGATCAGCGTGTTGGCCGCATCCAGAATCTTGCCCGTAGAACGGTAGTTCTGTTCCAGCTTGATGACTTTAAGTTGCGGAAAATCTTCCGTCAGGCGACGCAGATTCTCGACGTCGGCACCCCGCCAACCGTAAATAGCCTGGTCATCATCGCCCACGGCAGTGAACGAAGCACGCACGCCTGTCAGCTGTTGCAATAGGCGGTATTGCGCCGTGTTCGTATCCTGGTATTCATCAACCAGAATATGGCGAAACTTATCCTGCCATTTCTGCCGAACTTCGGCATTATCTTGCAGCAAGGTGACAGGCAGTCGGATCAGATCATCAAAATCCACCGCCTGATATGCGTGCAGGCTGTTGGCGTACTCCAGATAGATGCGCGCCGCCACGGCCTCTTCTTCGTCTTTCGCGGCTTCGGCTGCCTGCTTGGGGTTGAGCAGGGCATTCTTCCAGAGCGAAATGGTCGTTTGCAGCCAGCGCAGCTTGGCTTTATCAGTGGTGCCACTCAGCTCGTTAATAATGCCCAGGCAGTCGGCCGAATCAAAGATCGAAAAACCCGGCTTGTAACCCAGCGTTTTGGCTTCTTCGCGCACCATACGCAAACCGAGCGAGTGAAAGGTGGCAATGGTTAGCCCTTTGGGTGCCTTGTCCATGCGCTTGGCGATACGCTCGGACATCTCCATCGCGGCTTTATTGGTAAAGGTGATGGCCGCAACCTGATGCGGCTTGATCTCGCAGGTTTCGATCAGATGCACGATCTTTTCGGTAATCACCCGGGTTTTACCCGAGCCGGCACCGGCCAGCACCAGCAAAGGGCCGTCCAGATAGGCAATGGCCTCACGCTGACGCGGGTTGAGGCCTGCAGGAATCGAGTTACCGGGGGATAAAGACATGGCCGCGGATTGTACCGTTCCGGCACGGGATCTGCTCAGCACACCCACCGGAAAATATTTTCAGGGATTTTTGCCATAGGCTCATCTAGTGAGACTCTCATGGTGTGCAATAATCATTCCAATCTCAACAAGGAAGTCACCATGGACGATAACAAGGTCAAGGCTCTGGGTGCTGCGCTGGCCCAGATCGAAAAGCAATTCGGCAAGGGCGCCATCATGAAGATGGGCGATGCCCAGATCGATCAGGGTATCCAGTCGGTTTCTACCGGCTCACTCGGCCTGGATATGGCGCTCGGTATCGGCGGTCTGCCGCGCGGTCGTGTCGTCGAAATCTACGGCCCGGAATCATCAGGCAAAACGACGCTGACGCTACAGGTGATTGCCGCTGCGCAACGCGCGGGCGGAACAGCGGCGTTTATTGATGCCGAACATGCGCTCGATCCGATCTACGCCGGCAAGCTGGGCGTGGATGTGCCGAACCTGATTATTTCGCAACCGGATACGGGCGAACAGGGTCTGGAAATCGCCGACATGCTGGTGCGCTCGGGCGGTGTCGATATCATCGTCATTGACTCGGTGGCGGCACTCACACCGCGTGCTGAAATCGAAGGCGAAATGGGCGACTCGATGATGGGTCTGCATGCCCGCCTAATGAGCCAGGCGCTGCGTAAGCTGACCGGCAGCATCAAGAAAACCAACACGCTGGTCATCTTTATTAACCAGATCCGTATGAAGATCGGTGTGATGTTCGGCAACCCCGAAACCACGACCGGCGGTAACGCGCTCAAGTTCTACGCGTCGGTGCGTCTGGACATTCGTCGTATCGGTGCTATCAAGCGCGGTGACGAAGTGGTCGGTTCGGAAACTCGCGTCAAAGTCGTCAAGAATAAAGTTGCGCCGCCGTTCCGCGAAGCCATCTTCGACATTCTTTACGGTGAAGGCATTTCGCGCGAAGGCGAGATCATCGAGCTGGGTGTCGAACACAAGATTGTCGATAAGGCCGGTGCCTGGTACGCCTACAACGGTGAAAAAATCGGGCAGGGTAAAGACAACGTCCGTGAATTCCTGAAGACACGTCCGGAAATGGCCAAGGAAATCGAAGCCCGCATTATGGAAGCAGCCGGCATCGTCATCGGTGGCGGCAAAGCAGATAAAGCTGACAAAAATGCGGCCGGAGACGACGCTTAAGTCGTGACTGAGATTGGTTGCCACGGCTGACGACCTGCGAGCTCGCGCGCTGCGCCTTCTGGCGCGGCGCGAGTACTCGCGCCAGGAGCTGGCCAACAAGCTACTGAGCAAACCAGCGCCCCGTCCTGCCCGCCGCGCACCCGGCAACACACGGGATGTCTTCGAAGCCTTCGTGGTTGAAAAAGAACCGTATGTCGCACCCACCGAAGCTGAAGTCCACGCACTACTCGACGATCTGGAAAAGCGCAAAATGCTCTCCGATGATCGCTACGCCGAGATGCGCATCCGCCTGCGTGCTCCGCGGTATGGCAATACCCGCTTGCAGCAGGAGCTTGCCCAGAAGGGCATTGACCGCGATACCATCGCCGCCGTTCTGGCGGATCAGCCGGACGAACTTTCGCGCTGCCGCGAACTCTGGCTCAAGAAATTTGGCCGGGCACCGCAGGATATGAACGAACGCATGAAACAAACTCGCCATCTGGCTAGCCGAGGCTTTAATATGCGCGTAATCCAGCAAGTCATTCGTACGGCCGGCGCTAACGATGACGAACTTTCCGACAACATGACCGCCTAATCCGCTGTTTAATGACCGACGCCCCCATCATGACTGACGCCAAACCTGCCATCCTTTCGGCCAAGAACCTGCGCAAGGTCTATCGCAAACGCACTGTCGTCAAAGATGTGTCGTTCGATGTCGCTGCGGGTGAAGTCGTCGGCCTGCTAGGGCCTAACGGCGCGGGTAAAACCACCTGCTTTTATATGGTGGTTGGGCTAGTCCCGGCGGACGGCGGCAACATCACCCTCGCGGACCAGGAGCTCGTGCATCTGCCGATTCACCAGCGGGCGCACCTGGGCATTTCTTACCTGCCGCAAGAAGCCTCGGTCTTCCGCAAGCTGACTGTGGAAGAAAATATCCTGGCCGTACTGCAATTGCAAAAGCTGAGCAAAGACGAAGAACGCAATCGGCTGGAAACGCTACTCGACGAGCTGGCGATCCAGCACATTCGCGACAGCCGTGCGGCATCGCTATCAGGAGGTGAACGCCGCCGCGTCGAAATCGCCCGTGCACTCGCCACCCAACCGCGCTTCATTCTGCTCGATGAACCTTTTGCCGGAGTCGATCCGATTGCCGTGCTGGAAATCCAGAAGATCATCCGCTTTCTCAAGGAGCGCGGCATTGGCGTGCTCATCACCGACCACAACGTACGTGAAACGCTGGGCATTACCGACCGGGCCTACATCATCAGTGAAGGCACCGTACTGGCTTCCGGCCATCCTGACGACATTATCAATAATGAATCGGTACGCCAGGTTTATCTGGGTGAACATTTCCGCCTGTAATCGCTGTTCACCCGCTTTGTAGCACCCACCGGAAAACTCATGAAGGCCAGCCTTCAACTCAAAACCTCGCAGCACCTGACCATGACGCCGCAGCTGCAGCAGTCGATCCGGCTGTTGCAATTGTCATCGGTCGAACTACAGCAAGAAGTTGCTCAGGCGCTTGCGGAAAATCCGATGCTCGAACGCGAGGAAGGCGAGGAGGGGGATGCCGCACGGGCTGACGATACGCCTCACGAAGAACGCCCGAGCACCAGCCAGACACTGGAGGGCGATCGTACTGAATCGGCCACTCATCTCCACAGCGAACGAAGCGATGGGCGCGATGAACACATCGCTGATGCGGCCGAAGCCTTCGAGCAATCAAGCCCGCTAGATGCAGACGAGGGCCCCTACGCCTATTCCGGCAGCGGCGGCAGTAGTGAAGACGGCGATACTGACTACGACGCCTCAGGCAGCGTCAATCTCACGCTGCGCGAGCATTTACTCGCCCAGGCCGGCCTGCTCCGCATCAGCTGGCGGGAAACGGCCCTGTTACGCATTCTGATTGAAGCGCTAGACGAACGCGGCTACCTGAGCAGCACACTCGCCGACATTCTGGCGGCGCTCCCCGACGAAGAGCACGTCACACAGGACGAAGTGGCCCAGGCCCTGGTCCAGCTCCAGACGCTGGATCCACCCGGTGTCGGTGCACGCACGCTCAATGAGTGTCTCTGCCTACAGCTCACGGACAGTACAGACCCCGCTGCCGCACTCGCCCGCACGCTGATTGAAGAACACCTGCCAGCCATGGCCCAACGGGACTTCGCCCTGATCCGGCGCAAAACGGGGGCCAGCGATGCCGAGCTGCGTGGGGCACAGGTGCTGATCCGCAGCCTGAACCCGCATCCCGGTTCCCCGTTTCTGGATGATGCCAGCCCGTACATCATTCCCGATGTGCTCGTGCGACGTGCCGCTAAAAACAGTACGCACCCCTGGCAGGCGGTGACCAACCCCGATGCGCTGCCGCGCCTCAAAGTCAATCGGCTCTATGCCGACCTGCTGCGTCAGTCTGGCAACAGCCACGGTGGACTGGGGGGGCAACTGCAGGAGGCGCGCTGGCTGATCAAGAATATCCAGCAACGTTTTGAAACCATTGAACGGGTCGCCCAGGCCATTGTCGAAGAACAGGCCGCTTTTTTTGAAAAAGGTGAGCTGGCGATGAAACCCTTGGTGTTAAGAGAGATTGCCGACCAACTGGGTCTGCATGAATCGACGATTTCTCGGGTCACTTCGCAAAAATTTATGGCGACACCGCGCGGAGTCTTTGAATTTAAACACTTTTTTGGCAGCTACGTCAGTACAGATAGCGGCGGGGCCGCCTCAGCTACGGCCATTAAAGCCCGGATTCGGCAGTTGACCGGCAACGAAAATGCAAAAAAACCGCTCTCCGATCAACAAATATGTGAACTTTTTGGGGCTGAAGGCATTGTCGTAGCACGCCGGACCATAGCAAAATACCGTGAGGCGATGGGTCTTCCCACCGCCAGTTTGCGCAAGACCCTTTAGAGGAGGCAGTATGAATCTGCAAATCAGTGGTCATCATCTGGAAGTTAGCCCAGCGATTCGTGACTATGTCAGCCAGAAGCTGCAGAAAGTTACGCGTCATTTCGATCACGTCATCGACATGCATGTCGTCCTGAGCGTCGAGAAGCTGAACCAGAAAGCCGAAGTGACCCTGCACGTACCTGGCAAGGATATATTTGTCGAAAGTATCGATCCGAACCTGTATGCTGCGGTGGACGATCTCACAGACAAGCTGGACCGCCAGGTTCAAAAATACAAGCAGAAAATTCAGGATCACGGGCGCGGCGAAACCGTTGCCAGTCATCTAGACGATTAACATTCTGGCCGGGCAGGTGCCTTCGGGTATCTGCCCTTCATTCAATGAACGCTATCGCTCAACTCCTCTCGCCGGACGCCATCGTGCTGACCGCTCAACCAGTCACCAAGGACGCTCTGTTCCTGCTGGCTGCCGAAGCACTCGGTGCACGTCTCGACCTCAGCGCCAAACAGGTGCTGGATTGCATGCAGATGCGCGAGAACCTGGGCTCGACTGGCCTGGGACAAGGCGTGGGCATCCCGCATGGCCGCCTTAAAGGCTTGCGCCAGGTGACGGGCATGTTCTACCGCTTGGCTAAACCGGTGCCGTTTGATGCCCCGGATAATCGCCCGGTTGATCTGGTATTTTTTCTGCTCGTCCCGGAACAAAGTACGGAAGAGCATCTACAACTCCTTTCGGAATTGGCACAAGGATTTTCCGACCCGGAATTTCGCGATCAGCTGCGCGCAGCGACAACGGCGCAGACCGTCATTCAAATCTTTTCGAGCAATACGCACTGATGACCCTTGCCATGAAGGAACTGAGCGTCTCGCAGCTCTACGAAGAGCATAAAGACAGCCTAGCACTGAGCTGGGTGGGCAGTATTGGTTGCAATCGCAGCCTGCGCCTACTAGAGACAGATGCGTACGGTTCCGACATCGTTGGTCACCTCAACATCATTCACCCCGATCGACTACAAGTCGTCGGCATTGCCGAACAGAAGTGGTCTCTGCGCACGCGTGCCACGCGCCGGCAATCGGTCTATGAAGATCTCTGCCAAGCCGCGCCACCCGCAATCATTGTTGCCGATGGCCTGCCCGTTCTGGATGAACTGCGTGACGCCTGTGAAAAAACCGGCACGCCGCTCTTTTCATCAACCCATTCCTGCTCGGTGGTGATCGACCAGTTGCGGCATTACCTTGCACGTAAACTGGGCACGAGCACGAGCTTGCATGGTGTGTTCATGGATGTGCTGGGCATGGGCGTCATGATCACCGGCGAATCCGGCTCTGGCAAAAGCGAGCTGGCCCTGGAGCTGATTTCGCGTGGCCACGGCCTGGTGGCCGATGATGTCGTCGAACTGACGCGGGTAGCCCCCAAGGTTCTCTTCGGTAGTTGCCACAGCATCCTGCGCGACTTCCTCGAAGTCCGCGGTCTCGGCCTGCTCAACATCCGCACTATCTTTGGTGAAACGGCATCGCGTCGCAAGATGCGTCTCAAGCTCATCGTGCATCTGCATCGTCAGCAGCCGAACGTGGATACGCCTCGCCTGCCCTTTGAGGCACAGACGCAGGAGATCCTGGGCGTCAGTATCCGTAAGGTCAATATTCCTGTGGCCGCCGGGCGCAATCTGGCAGTGCTGCTGGAAGCAGCCGTGCGCAATACGATTCTGCAGCTACGCGGTATCGATAGTCTGAATGAATTCGTTGCCCGCCAGCAGGAAGAAGTGCTTGCGCAGGAAGCCATTGCAGCGAAGGGTGCACAACGTGCGTTAGCTCTTGATCCGGCGCACCTGGTAACACCGGTCGATGACCCGTCGATCTAAAACGTCGGCCAAGCCTAGCTAAACTGAATCACTTGCGGCTGTTCGCCCAGCGCCGGGCTCTCGCAGCTTTCGTAGCTTTCCTCGTCAAACGCAATATCACCACCACCCGCGATCTCTCCGGCGCTGTCGGCACGCAAGCCTTCGAAATCGAACAGGTGACGATCGCCCAGATGTGACGGCACGACATTCTGAATCGCCGTCAACACCGACTCTGTGCGCCCCGGGTAACGCTTATCCCAGTCGGCCATCATTTCGCGCACCTTCTGGCGTTGCAGGTTTTCCTGCGAGCCACACAGGTTGCACGGAATAATCGGAAAGCCCACGCCGCGCGCAAAACGGGCAATGTCGGCTTCCGGCACGTAGGCCAGCGGACGAATCACGGTGTTGGTGCCGTCATCTGTCACCAGCTTGGGTGGCATGGCTTTCAACTTGCCCCCAAATAGCATGTTCAAAAACAGGGTATGCACGATGTCATCGCGGTGATGACCCAACGCAATCTTATTTGCGCCGAGCTCTTTGGCCGTTTTGTAGATAATACCGCGACGCAAACGTGAACAGAGTGAACAGGTAGTCTTGCCTTCCGGCACTTTTTCTTTAACGATGGAATAAGTGTCCTGCGTCACGATGCGGTATTCCACCCCGAGCTTTTCCAGATAGTTCGGCAGCACCTCTGCCGGAAACCCGGGCTGCTTCTGATCCAGATTCATCGCAATGATCCGAAAGTCGATGGGTGCCCGCTTGCGCAACGCAATCAGCACATCCAGCAAGGTGTAGGAGTCTTTGCCACCCGACAGACACACCATGACGGTATCGCCGTCATCGATCATCTTGTAATCGCCAATGGCTTTGCCCACCCGGTTCTCGATGAAGCGGCGGAGTTTAAGGATGGTTTGCGAAAGTTCTTCTTGTTGCATAGTCTTAAGTAGCCAGATGGGCGCTGCGCCCACCATCAACGTTAATCACCTGCCCCGTAATGTACGGCGCATCGAGCATGAGAAAGCGGACCGTACGGGCAATGTCTTGCGGCGTGCCTGCACGTTTGAGTAAGGTGTGCTGCACAATCGCCTGTTGCTCGGCAGCCGGAAACTGGCCGTCCTCCGGCCAGAGAATCGGCCCCGGTGCGACGGCGTTGACGCGCACCCGCGGTGCCAGTTCAACGGCCAGAGCACGCGTCAAGGTCAGCAGCGCCCCTTTGGCCGCTGCATACAGCGGATAACCTGCCAGCGGCCGCTCGGCATGGATATCCGTGATGTTGACAATGCATCCTTGTGCCGCCTGCAAATAGGATGCGGCCGCTTGTGCCAGAAAGAGTGGCGCTTTGAAATTACTGCCGACCAGGTCGTGCCAATCAGTTTCTGAAATCTGCCCCATCGGTGTCGGAAAAAACGAGGAGGCATTACAAACCAATCCATCGAGCCGCCCGAAATGCGCGGCAACACGACTCACCAGGGGTTCAATGGTCGATGTCTCCAGCAAATCGGCCATCACCACCAGCGCCGAATCCGGCCGTTGCGCATTCAGCTGTGCCGCCAGCATCTCTGCTTCTGTCCGTGATTGACGTGTGTGCAAGGCAATGCGAGCGCCACAGGCGTGCAGCGTCTGGGCAATGGCTGCACCCACTCGGCGTGCCGCACCGGTGATCAGAATCACGGGTGCTTTCTCAGGCGAAGGGTTGGCGGCAATAAACATGACGCGTATTGTCGCATGCGCTATCCTCCTGCTCTACTGCTAACCTCTGCTGCTGCCATGTCTCTACCCCCGATTATTCGATCCGCTTCACCCCGTGGCCAGGATCCGCTGCCGCAACCCGACGCCGAAGCACAGGCGTTCAGTCAGGCACTGTCGGCAAAAATCCAGAACGCCATTGAGCAGGCCGGCGGTTGGGTGCCCTTTAGCACCTTTATGGAACAGGCCCTCTACGCACCCGGACTGGGTTACTACAGTGGCGGGGCCCACAAGTTTGGCGCGGCCGGCGACTTTGTAACCGGCCCGGAAATGACACCCTTATTCGGCCGTACACTGGCCCGTAGCCTTGGGCCAATGCTAGCGGCCAGTCAGCCCGTCATTACGGAGGCCGGGGCGGGCACCGGCAAACTGGCCGGTGATCTGCTGCAAGCCCTGGAAGCCCTGGGCCAACTGCCCGAACGCTACAACATTCTCGAACTCTCGGCCGAACTGGCCGAACGCCAACGCCAGCATCTCAGCACCACCGTTCCGCACCTGATGGATCGTATTCACTGGCTCGACGCCTTGCCCGATACACTGGCCGGCGTCGTCGTGGGCAATGAAGTGCTCGATGCCATGCCGGTAGAACTAGTGCACTGGCAAAACGGGCAGGCGCACCGCCTGGGTGTCTGCGTTGAAGCGCTTGACGATGGGCTGCGTTTTGTCAGCGCGCCCGGTGACACCTCACCCGAACTGGCAGCACGCGTCCGAGCCCTAGCCGAAAAATACGATTGGCCGGATGACTACACCACCGAGATACCCGTTGCCGGCCCGGCCTGGATCACCACCCTGGCACAACGTCTGACACAGGGGGCCTTGCTGCTTATCGACTACGGGTTTCCGCGCCACGAGTTCTATCATCACGAACGCACCGGCGGCACGCTGATGTGCCACTATCGGCACCGCGCACATCCTGATCCGTTCTACTGGCCGGGCTTGCAGGATATAACCGCCCATGTGGACTTTACGGCCATTGCCGAAGCCGGTTTTTATGCCGGGCTGAACGTTGTCGGTTACTGCACGCAGGCCGGCTGGTTGCTGGACGCTGGCCTGCTTGACCTACTGGCCGCCGAACAGCCGGCCGACCCCAACCAGATGACCCCAGCCTCGGTGCGCACGCAGCACGCCGTGCAAACCTTGCTATCGCCGGCTGAAATGGGCGAGTTTTTCAAAGTGATCCTCCTCACCAAGAGCTTGCCGGCCAATCTACGCATTCCGGGGTTTCTGCGCAGCGATCGCTCGCATACCCTATAGGCGTCACCCGTTATCTCTTTCTTCATACGAAAGACCATTTACAGCCTCAGGCGATCAGACCACTGGTCAATTGTGAAGTCTCTAGGATCATTGATTCGAATCCGCATCCAGTCGCATCTGCGCGCGATTCAGGCGCTGCTCATCCTGTTCGATTTCCATGAACATGTCTTTCAGTCCTTCGATATGCTCTCGTGACACTCTGGCTGCCAACTGCGGATCGTGCGCTTCTATGGCAGCAAATAGACGCTGGTGCTGCCGGTCAATGATTTTCTTGAGTGCGGGGCGGTGATAAAGATTGTTCACGGAAGCAAAGACACTGCACAACATGAGTTCTTCTAACGATTCCAGGGTATGCACCAGAATCGGGTTATGCGAGGCTTCATTGATGGCTCGGTGAAATGCGTGATCTCGCTTGGCATGCTCTTCCAAAGACAATGTCTGGTCTGCTACCTGCATGTCTTCAAAGCGACGGCGGATCATGATCAGGTCTGCCTGCGTTGCCCTGAGTGCCGCCAGACGGGAGGCTTCGCTTTCCATCACCGCTCTCACCTCCATCAAGTCGTAGAGCGTTCTCGGTTGCGTGCCAAACAAATGCAACAGTGGGCTGGTATCCACATCACGTGACAAGCGGGTGACATAAGAGCCTTTGCCGTGCTCGGTGGCAATAATCCCCATGCCCCGCAGACGGCCCAAGGCCTCGCGTAACGCGGTGCGTGACACACCGAGTTTTTCGCTCAGATTACGTTCCGAAGGCAAGGGCTCGCCGACCTTAAGCACGCCGTGCGTGATAAGCCGTTCGATACGTTCGATCACACCATCGGCGACCTGCGCTTCGGCTGCTTGCGTTTTATTCAGGCTATCCATAGTGGTCATACCAGTAGATTCCATGACCCGTTTATACCTCAATGCCACACGGGTAAAGCCATTTTTACACTTGAATTATTTTCAAGCAAAAACTGGTATGACCAGATGGCACTCGGGATAGTTCTCACTAGAATTCTTTCCATACAAAGTAATTCATCGCGAAAAACAGGCAAACACTACCGGGAGCAAACCGTGATCACCAAACCGATGCTGACGCAAATTGAAGTTGCACACATGCTGAATGCCGCCAAAAAGGAAGCGCAGGCCAACGGCTGGAAAGTAACGATTGCCATTGTTGACGATGGTGGTCACCCACTCGCCCTCGAACGCATGGATGAATGCGCGCCTATCGCCGCTTACATTGCGATGGAAAAAGCGAAATCGGCCGCACTGGGTAAACGACCCTCTGCTGATTATGAAAACATGATCAATGGCGGCCGTACGGCTTTTCTGTCAGCCCCTAACCTGGCAGGCATGTTAGAAGGCGGCGTGCCTGTCACCCTGGGCAATCACACGATCGGTGCCATTGGCGTTTCTGGCGTACAGAAAGATCAGGATGCCCAGATTGCTGAAGCAGGCGCTTCCTCGATTAAGCAGCTGCCAAACGCTGCAGCATAGAGTGCATCGAATCAGTTTTTTTCGGTAACACGCTTATGACAACCTAAACTGTCTCTAGTTTAGGGTCATGACGTCTCACCTCGTATCGTCACGAGTGAGACTTTTGGGCAGAGTGAATCTCTGCCCTTTTTTGTCTTAACGGCGGCTTGCGACCTTGGATTCAACCCAAAATGAAACCACAAGGAAAATTGCAATCACAAAACCAAGCGTTTTCTAACGCGGTTCATGTTTCATGGTTTAAAGCATTCGTATCTTATTAATAGACTTAAAATGCTGTGACTGCAGTTTCCTTACAACGCTTCTACTCCGGCAATGACAACGTTTCCAAGCTTCTCTAAAAAACTACTGATTGCCTTTGCATCAGCAGCTTTGTTCTTGCCACCAGCATTTTCTCAAACTACAGTGGCGTACTGGGATAGCATAATCTCTAATCAGCATTATTACGATCCGACGCCTAATCTAATCGCTTATCAAACAACCGCCTCTGCAGGATTCAATGCGCCGCTGGGCTTTGGTGACTCGACAACTTGGGCTTTTGGAACCTCAGTTAATGGAGTCTTTTCGGGAACCGCGGTAGGAAGAGTCTATATCAATGGCGGATTCGATCCTCGAAGTGATATGACCCTACAAGGGAGAATTAATGCGGATGGCACCTGGAAAATACTCTTCACTAACAGTAGCGGCAAGGTAACGATTGGCGTCGGTGAGATGCAACGAGTAGATGGGGCTTGGTCACCAATTGCACAGACGTTCACAAGCCCAGACCCAATCAATGCACACTGGGCATACAACGTCCCCTACAACCCTTCTACTACTACACCACCCGGCCCAGAGCTTTATCAACAATATCCGAGCGTCACCTCACCTAAATATGCTTGGATGGGGGGGACAACATGGACAATTACCAACAAGTCATTCTTTGGCAGCAACGCCCCCGGAACACTAACATTTTCCACTTATAACAACGGATACGCGTGGGGTCTTGGTATTGGTCCGAGCGGAAGCTCGAATGCAAATTTTTCTACCATGGCAAGCATTACACCTTTTGGGAGAGTGCTACTTGCGGTTATAAATGGCGGACAACCAAATGTGATGTGGGGGACTATCAATTCCAACCCTTTTGGTGCGCGAATCACTCTTGAAGACTATGGTTATGGAACGAACACAGGGACACCCAATGGTGAAACATCTTCACTAAGCTATATCTCCCCGCTTGGTGCCAATACCAATAGCGCACTCGCTTCTACAACGGCTGCATTACAGGCACAGTTTGCTTACCAAACCAGCGCTCTGGTTTTTGGCATGTCCTATGATTGTTCTTTTTTTGGCGCGGATAATGTTTGCGTCTCCACTGGGGGGCGAGGCCAGTTTCAGTCTAATCCGAACATCAATAGCCTTAACGCGCTTGTCATT
>ERZ650301.236-NODE-236-length-14774-cov-6.991304_pt1 | contig 14774 bp, 19 predicted proteins | sample MGYA00376237_ERZ650301 | MGnify/ENA primary metagenome ERZ650301 (study PRJEB26733, sample SAMN07839255) | wastewater metagenome | biome: small river; feature: stream; material: water | place: USA: North Carolina | collected 2016-04-05 ...
GTGCTCTTCCGATCTAAAAAACCACTAAGTTAGTGGCTCTGTTGCTGGTGTGCCACCCAGGACTTGAACCTTGGACCAAAGGATTCCGGTTTTTTTCTTTACGAAACCGATCCAATTTGAGCGAGCCAATCTTTTTAACCGTATCTGGATAGCGATCTAGCAAATGAATTAATCAAGCAGCTTGTGAATTAGGCTTAGCCCGCACCCGCGCCCAATTTCCAAGGGTTCTCAGATTTGCTCTCATGTAAGTAGCACAAACAGATCTGAAGAGGTTTTATCGCCTTCTAATGGCTAGGTTACGGTATATGAGTTATGTGTACTTTCTTTTTTTAATTGCCATACAGATACTTTAGCTTTTAAGCTCAGGGTAGGACAACGTGATTAGATGGTTTACTGGAATCAATGAAGCTAAAGAAAAGTACGGCCAATTGCAGGGATTATTGGAGAGACTGTGGGGGGTGGTAATTGACGGAGAAATGGAGAGGCTATAGAGAACTGAGCGTTACTTAAAGTAACGCTCAGTTGATAAGATGTACTAAACATGATTCTCTGCTATCTAAATTGCACACGAGAGGATAATCATATAAATACACCCTGGAGAAGAAATTCCCCAAATATTTAAGTTTGCTGTAGAAATGCATCGCCCTTTTTCCTCAAACATCAAAATCATTCAGATCATCATGGGATTTGCGGAGCTTACAGGAGGCATAAAAATCTTAAATATGTACTGATCATGGCTTGATGAACGCGAAGTTAGGCCGAGTTAACCCAAGCTGTAGGTGGTCTCCAACTCTCGCTCCATTGTTTAATTTCACCCGCCCCCATGGGCTTAGCTATTGCATAACCCTGCCCATAGAAACACCCAACCCCAATCAGCTTTGCGCCAATCTCTTCCGTTTCAACACCCTCAGCAATAAGGTGGCGATCAAATATATGAGCAAGCTCGATAATAGCTTTAACGATTGTTATATTTTTTTCCGATAGGCCATCGTTTAATACAAAATTCTGATCGATCTTAATCGTGTCAAACGGTAACTTTCTTAAGTAAGTCAAGGAAGAGTACCCAGAGCCAAAATCATCGATTGAAAATGTAAATCCTAGGTCATGCAACTTTTCCATTGTATTGATGGCTTCAGTAGCATCTAATAGCGCATCTGTTTCTAGCAATTCAAACTCAATATGTTTCGGATTTAAAAGAGGCACATGAGCCATTTGTAACTGTATATTCTCAAAAAATTTATTATTTAGTTGGCTTATGTATACATTAATACTGGCAACGGGAAATAAACCCTCACTAGACCAGACTATACTTTGGTTAAAAACCATTTTTATAATGTGCTCAGTAAATTTAGCTTTAAGCTGAACATCGATTAACCCAGGAAGAAAGTCTATGGGGGTCAATACGCCTCTTATCGGATGATTCCACCTGACTAAAGATTCAACCCCAATCATTGCTCCCGACCTAAGATCAACCTTAGGTTGATATTTCATAAAAAATTCGTTACGGTCCATACCACTGTCTATATGATCTAAGGACATCAGCTTGATCTTAGTTGCCAAGTCTTTTTTTGGATCAAAGACTTTATAGCGGTGTTTACCACTTTGCTTAGCTGCAATCATCGCTTGATCTGCTTGCCGAACAAGGATCTCTGCATTCTTAGCATCGCTGCAAGAAAAAAATCGCACTCCGATGCTTCCCGTAATTTGAAGATCATGGCCTTCAATTAAGATCGGTGCCGATAAGTTGCGCATGATTTTTTCAATCAGAACTTCAAACTGCACATCATTGGCTATATCAGACAGATACCCTAAAAATTCATCACTTCCAACCCGAGAAATAAAATCATTCTCTCTCATGGAGCCACTCAGTCTATGGGCAATTTCAATCATTAAACTATCGCCAATTTCTTCGCCATACTCTTCGTTAATATGAGAAAAATCATCTAAATCTATATAAATAATTCCTAGAGTGATATTAGACTTTGCGCAACTTAGTAATTTTCCATTTAGACGCTCCATGAACAGCAAGCGATTTGGTAAGTTGGTTAATGGGTCATAGTGAACAATCTTAATAAGTTGATCCTCAGAAACCTTTAATGCGGTAATGTCCGAAAAGATTCCAGCGTAATGAATGCCACCCGCTGTTGGAACCCTATCAATAGTGAGAAGACTTGCTACAGTAGTTCCATCCTTTCTTCTAGTCCACACTTCACCTTGAAAATGGTTATTTTCAACAATCTCATCCTCGATTTGGCGTAGCACCTCGGGGCCCTGCTTACTAGAATGGAACATCAATGGGTTTTTACCAATGACTTCCTCAGGCTGGTAGCCCATAATGACAGAGAAGGCTGGATTTACTTCGGTAATCGTTCCTTGGCCATCCGTCAAAACAACCGCCTGATGGGACTGCTGGTAAATTTCACTAATAATTTTGAGACGATTTGTTAAGTTCCACTCAGTAGTCATATCTCTAGCTATTTTTGATGCTCCAACTACCACCCCTCGAGAATCAAAAATAGGCGAGATGGTGACGGAGACATGTATTAAACGACCATCTTTATGGATACGCTCTGTTTGAAAAGAATCAACGCGTTTACCCGAGGCCACTCTTTCTAAGATGAGGCCTTCTTCTAGCTCTCGTTCTGGTGGAAATAAACGAAGCATATTTCCGCCGACCATTTCTTGAGCTGTATAACCAAAGATCCTTTCGGCGCCTTTGTTCCAACTGGTAATTATGCCATTCAAGCTTTTAGCAATAATTGCATCATTTGAATTTTCAATAATATTTTTAGCCAAGCGCAAAGATTCAAGTAAATCAAACTGATCGCTTACATCCCGCGCAATCGTTGAGATACCAATGATTTCGCCATGCGCATTATGAATAGGCGATAGTGTTACAGAGATCTGAAGGATCCGCCCATCTTTGTGAATCCTCCTTGTCTGAAAGTGCTCTAGTACATCACCACGTGCAATCGTTTTTAGAAAGACCTCTTCTTCGTAGAGTAAATCGCCTGGAAACAAACAGAGCATATCTCCACCAATCATTTCCTGGGCTGTATATCCAAAAATTTTTTCAGCGCCTTTATTCCAACTCCTGATGATTCCTTTAAGATCTTTCGCTATGATTGCATCACTGGAGCCCTCAACAATATTTCTAATAAAGTCCTCAGACTTATGAAATTCATTTTCAATGGCCAGAATTGATTCGGATGAATTGCCTTTTCCCGTCTTGTTTGGGCTCATGATCACTCCAGGTAGGTTCGTAAGCTATTTTTTACTCTACTCTGACTGGAGAAATTATCAACCCATGACATTAATACCGTCATCATTAGTACAAAACGCACAAATTTTTTAATTATTTCTTCGAGCATTTGCTATCTTTTTACTAATGCATGGTCATAGATGACTTAAAAACCACTAACGCTATTCACGTTAGCGGCTAGGTTGCTGTTGGACCTACCCGGAAATTTGATGTTTGCTAAGCTAATTAAGAATTAAGACCGGTATATGACTATGCAAGATAACCTCGTGAGCTTCGCTTCTCAGAAAAAGCCCCTTTATTCCATCTCTTTTATGTGAAGCCATAGCAATCACATCTGCTTTTGCTTTTTTTGCAGCCTCGATAATTCCATCTGAGGCGTTGGGATGATAAACATGAATTTCATTGACTATCACCCCGCTCCCAATCAATTTTCTTGCTTTCGCAAAAAGCTTGAGCGCAAATGCCTCGCAATATTTCTTATACTCAACTGGGGAAACCGCCAAAACAGATTGAATTTCTGAAGCTGAGTAAGGAATAATGGGATTCGATACATAGACTATCGTTATTTTGGCCTCATCTAGCTTTGCTAATTTGATAGCCATTTTTAACTCAGCTTTTGTAAGAGCATCACCGTTAATCGGAACTAAAAGATTTTTAAACATAGCATTCTCCGTAATAAGTAATATCCATCAACTTAAACTCTTACATCTCATCTAAATCAAGACTTGCGAGATATCCTTTTTGATTAATCAGATGGATGAGATCATCAGATTGATTTATAGATCGTGTTATCTGCGCTCTCCCAGATTCCCAATCCACATGAATGACGCCAATATCCTCCAAAGATCGTAAGGCATCCTTGATAACACCAATGCATTCAGGCGAAGAGATTCCCTGGATATTTAAATTGACTATAGCCATAATTCACCCCCTTGAAAACCAATTAACCAGCAAGGCCTAAATCGTAATAACTGGCACACTTGACCCATATAGGGAATTTAACGCCAGAAAAATTAAACCTTAATCACCTAAACAAATTAACTGTCCATCTCGAATCACAACAGCATCTCTAAGTAAGCCCTGCAAAGCAAGCCTTGCCATTCTTAAGGAAATTTCAGGGGTACCATCAAGTCGCATTGCCGCCTCTCGGACGAGCTCCTCTTCATCCCACCCAATGACATCTCCCTCATCCTCCAAAAGGTTGATCAATAACTCTCGGGGCGTTAAATCTGAATGCCTCAAATGAATAGAACTATCCACATCTTTATGTCTCATATCACAGCCTCCTTATTCCCTCATCAGCTAGGTCGAAATATCAATCATTATTGAGCTGGCGCAAAGTCAATAAATCCAAGCTGGACATGCGTGTAAATTAACTTGACCCGCAATAGCTTCCCCACTGGGAAATCCTCTCTAGAATTCACTAACTTTCCCTCGACTGGAGGGTAAAAAATTCGAACCCACGCTCCCTTGTCATTTACGCCAGAAACCACTCCATCAAATGTTTGGCCAATCCTAGACCTAAGAAATAAAGCAGCTTCGGATTTTCGTAATTGCCGCTCCACTTTTCTAGCGGCGTCTTCCTGCAAAGTGCAGTGCTGAGCCAATGATTTCAATTCATCAACACTATAGGGCGGGGCCTTACCTGCCAATACGGCTTTAATCAAGCGCAGCGTAATAATGTCAGGGTACCGTCGGTTGGGGGCAGTGGAGTGCATATAGTCGCTAACAGCGAGTCCAAAATGGCCAACCGGATGACTGGATGGTTTTTCAGCAATATATTCGCCCGAGCCCATCAACTTCACTATTACCAATGAGAGATCTGGAAATCTGATGGGATCCTCACGACGCTGTTTAGCTAAAAATATTTCTAGCGCTTGGCTATCTGGTTTGCTAGGTAAGCTGTAATCATATCCCTTTGCCAACTCAACAATTTTCAGCCACCTCTCAGGAGATCTCACCACTCTTCTAATGGAGTAAATGCCAGCCTCACTCAAAAACCGAGAGGTGCAGCCATTAGTGGCAATCATGAATTCTTCAATTAGCTGACGAGCCCGATTATGGGGTTGTTGTTTAATCTCCTCGATGGAGTCCCGATAAAATCTTGCTCTAGGTTGAAAAATATCAAACTCCAGAGAGCCACTTTCATGACGTCTTAATCTTAAAATTTGAGCAAGCTGATCCTGCTTCTTTAATTGAGCATCTAAGCCAGAAACCTTAATGGCCATCTCTGGTAAAGGCACCTTACCCTCTAACCACTCAGAGACATTGTCATAGGCCAGCTGTGCTCGGTTATGAACCCACGCACGGTAAATGAAGAATTTCTCAAGAACACCCTCCCCTGAAAAATGCATATCACAAACTAAAGCTAAACGATCCTGTCCTGGATTAAGCGAACTTAAATTATTAGAAAGCCTGAGAGGTAGCATCGGAAATACTCTCGCCGACGTATATACAGATCGAGTATTTTTCAAGGCATGTTCATCGATTGGCGTTCCCAGCCCTACCAAAGAATCGACATCTGCTATCGCCACCAAAAGATTCCATCCACCGCCCACAGATTTTTTAGTAACCGTGAGCTGATCCAAGTCTTTTGAGTCATCATTGTCAATGGAGCACCAAGGCAAACTTCTCAAGTCCAAAATCGAGGAATCTCGACTCATCGCGGGGCTATCAATTTGATTTAATTGCTCTTTCACTTGAAAAGAAAATTCAGGTTCTAATCCTCGAATCATCATCACGCCCACGGCGATACGAGCCAATTCCTCTCTGTCGCTCACATGATTTGTTAGGTCAAAATTTTTCATTGCTACAGTCTTCTGTGGTCAAACCCCTCTATGGAGGGATACCCAATTCAAATATCGATCAATCCAAGATTTAATAAATTTTCGACTGCCCTCATTTACATTTCCAATCTCATCAAAAAAATCATTCTTCATTTGCAAAAACATTTCAGGCTGGCAGAGGGTGGGCATATCTAAGGTGGCTAATACCGCCCTCAAGTGCTGCTGAGCAAGGGCCGTTCCCACTGGGCTGGGTGATATGCCAATAATGGCAGTTGGCTTCCTGGCCCAAGAATTTTGACCATAAGGCCTTGAACCATGATCTAAGGCATTTTTCAATACCCCAGGAATTGAGCGGTTGTATTCAGGGGTTACAAAAAGTACTCCGTCAGCCCTATGAATCTGTGCTTTCATCCGCTTCACGGAATCAACTTGATTCTCATCTTGGTCTTGGTCATATAAAGGTAAATCGCCAATAGTCACTATTTCAAATTCAACATTTGCTGGCGACAGTCGAATTACCGCTTGTGCTAGCTGGCGATTAATTGAGTCTTTTCTGAGGCTCCCTACGACAACTGCAATATGTAAATTTTCCATCATCCCCTCCTACGGGAATTCCAATTGAAAGGTCGCACCTATTTGAATGCCCCCATCTCCCCCGGTCTGCGAAGCATCTTATTAACTTCATCTAGATGCATCTCCTCCGCAACAATCATTTCTCGCGCATACTCCTCGAGTAGCACGGATTGAACCCCAGAAGTCTGTGGATGCGTTGCAGTAGAAGCTTTTAATAAATCGTAATAAGCCGCTAAAGCCAGCGTTTCATGCTCAAGACTTTCTCGTAAGATATCGCCAATATCATGTCGCTCCGTTTCTAATAGTGAACCGATCTTTAGGGAGGGGTGGCCGCCTAGTAAAGTCACTAGCTCTCCAGCTTTGTGCGCGTGAGCAAGGCTTTCAGTAGCATTCTCTTTTAGCCAAGAGACTATTGGAATACGGTTATAGCCATACACCATTAATGAATAATGAGTGTATTTCACCACTCCAGCCAACTCTAATTCCAAGATACGATTGAGCGCATCAATTGCATTCGCATTATTTGAGTTATCCATTTTTAAGCTCCCCTTAAAAAAATTACTGGTACTTTAGTCGTAATTCATATCAATTTTTCAGGCCGTACCCAAGCATCAAACTCTTCCGCACTAACATAAGCACTCTCAAGAGCAGCTTGCCTTAAGGTCAGATTTTTTCTATATGCCAAGCTCGCAATCGCTGCGGAACGGTCATAACCAATATGTGGGGCTAAGGCTGTAGCAAGCATCAACGAGGCATTCATCAGTTGATCAATTCTTGGGATATTAGGTTCAATTCCATTCACACAGTACTGTGTAAATAATTTCATGCCGTCCCCGAGTATGCGAACGCTTTGAAGAAAATTATGCAAGATAAGTGGCTTAAAGACATTCAACTCAAAATTACCAGAAGCCGCACCCATGGTAATGGCGACATCGTTACCAAAGACCTGATAACAAATCATCGCCATTGCCTCACACTGAGTTGGATTTACCTTTCCAGGCATGATTGAGCTACCAGGCTCATTCTCTGGCAATTCAATTTCACCCAATCCCGAACGGGGGCCCGAAGCCATCCAGCGAATATCTGTAGAAATCTTTAATAGCGCTACCGCCAAGGTTTTCAGAGCTCCGTGAGCCAAAACAATTGGCTCATGCCCAGCAAGCGCCGCAAATTTATTGGATGCTGAGGTGAATGGAAAACCAATTAAACTTTCTAGCTCCTTGCTTACTTGATCTCCAAATTGAGGGGGTGCGTTAACGCCCGTGCCGATTGCAGTGCCTCCAATAGCCAATTCGTACAAACGAGGCATAGCCAAATCAAGCGCTTGCATCGCCATTTCCAATTGTTTGACATAGCCAGAGAATTCCTGACCCAAAGTTAAGGGAACCGCATCTTGTAAATGCGTTCTTCCAACCTTAATAATTTCAGAGAACTCCTCAGATTTATTCCTTAAGCTCGCAATCAATCCAATGAGTGGAGGCATCAAGCGCCCATTGAGCTGGCACACTGCAGCAACATGCAATGCGGTTGGAATAACGTCATTCGATGATTGGCTGGCGTTAACATCATCATTTGGATGAATCTGGTGATCAACACCCAAAACGCCACCCAACAGTTCAATTGCCCTATTAGCCAATACCTCATTCATATTCATATTGGTATGCGTTGCAGAACCAGTCTGCCAAATCGATAGTGGAAATGCTTGGGCATGATTCCCCTGGAGCACCTCATCAACAGCAGCAAGTAATACATCAGCCCTGGATCGAGATAAGCGACCATTTTGAGCGTTCACCTCAATACATGCTCGCTTTACATACGCCAACGCCTCGATGAACTCCAAAGGCATTTTCTCGGTAGAAATATTAAAGTGATCTAAGGACCTTTGTGTCTGCGAACCCCACAAAACTGCATCTGGTACCTGTACAGCACCAAGGCTATCGCGTTCGATTCTTACAGCGTCCATTCGTTAATCCTATACCTCTAAAAAAAATTTACAAGTAGGATTGAAATTCATTTTTTTAAGGCGTATATATGAGGTATCTAAACACCATGTGAAGGCTAAATATGGAGTCAAATTTCCACCCCCTCAAAGAACTTTTTGACCAACTTGGCCTACCCTCAAGCTGTAAATCAATTGAACAGTTCTTGAGGAATCATGGACCCCTAGATACAGCAATCGTTTTGCCTGATGCGCATTTTTGGACTCGAAACCAAAGCACTTTTTTACGAGATGAACTACTCAATGATGCCGACTGGGCAGAGGCTATTGATTTACTAGATAGCCAACTAAGAATGCCTTGAAAGCCTTTATTTATATGGAGATTTCATGAAACGAATTGTTGATATTTTTACCAAAGACTGGACAAATGAAATCGTCTGGACCTATGTTCTCAACCTTGGTGATGATCATTCTCCTATCGACCTTAACGCATTTGAAAGTGAGGCTTTAAGACTCGCAATCGATGAAAATAGAGGTGTAGCAGAAAACATTTTTGCCAAAGTTAGAGAATAAGGAGATTGTTTTAACCCATATGATCAAATCTATTCTTAGATAGAGTTAGAGATAAAAATAATTCATATTTTTTTAGTAGGGGTATATTTTTATTGGCCATGAATAAGCGTAGTTCGAAAGTACTAATTCAATTCTAGGAGTTAACTACTATGATTACTAAACTCGAAAAAGTTCTATACACAACGCATCATTTTTGTTCTTGCTCAAATGTAACCAGAGGAAATATTGAGCTTGATTTATCCCTGTCTGAATACATGAAACCGAAACGAATTGGAGTAAATATATGTTACGAATCTTAGTAGGCGCAACGCTACTGCTGATCTCCCTTAATGCCACCTCGCAAGGCAATAGCACTCAGGCGCCCGGCAAGCAGAAGAGTCAGGGCCAACAGTCCAAGCAATATGCCCCTGGACAAGAGAAGACTCAAGGGGAATCCGCCAAATCTTATACGCCTGGGGGTGGGCATGGAAAGGATCAGCCTATGCCAATCAAGGGTGATATGAAGGGCAGCAAAGGCAAGCCAGAAAAGAATAAATAAAGTGCGATATTTTCCTGAATGTAGGCATTGTGAACCGCCTGGAAACCATTAAACATTTCCTATGGATTACAGCGCTGGTAGCGCTAATCTTGTGCGCACTCTACTTTATGGCTCATCTACTTGTAGGCAGATTTACATGGCTAGACACTTAGCCATTTCTTGATAAATCAGCAAGCTAATGCCCTACCTTCCTGAAGAATATCCAATAGCCACGCTTATCCCACCTAACTACTCAATATGACTAGATATATGGGGGTCACTTTTTTGAGAAAAACAAGTACTTGCACAAAGCGGCAATCGAAAGCACTAGGGCAACTACAAGTAAAACTCCAATTAGGCCCATACCGCCCATCATGGAACCATCCATCATTTGATTCATGGCACACCTCCATTTGGGATAAATATCCCATGGTTCATCCTATGCTTATCTAGTCATACTGTCTAGCTTTGTATAAACTGAATGAATGACAACACCAAATATCACTAGACGAAATATTGCCCTTGGGCTTGGTCTTAGCTTGCTTCCCCTCAAACTCATATCAGCGAATGTGCCTAAGCCTAGCATCGAGATTTGGAAGTCGGCTACTTGCGGCTGTTGCCATGATTGGATGAATCATATGACTACTAATGGCTTTGTGATTGGTAAAGTGCATGATGTTGGAAACGATGCTGCCAGAAAGAAGTTTGGAATTAACAATGAATTTGGCTCGTGCCATACAGCGCTTATTGACGGCTATGTTTTTGAAGGGCATGTGCCAGCTAAAGATGTTGAGCGTGTTCTCAGGGAAAAGCCGCACATTGTTGGATTAGCTGTACCCGGAATGCCTATAGGATCCCCTGGCATGGATGGTCCTGAATACAAGGGCAGACGAGATCCTTATAGCGTAATAGCAATTCAAAAGAATGGGCAGGCCAAGGTTTATCGTCGCTACAGTTAAAGAGGGTATCCGCCATATGAGTGGCACAAAAAGAGAAGTTGCGCTTCAATCGTAATGGTTCATCATGGAACTCAATTCAAGCCATTTTGATTTAGCTTTTGCCTTCCTAACCCTCACCGCCCTTGAGGTAGCGCTGGGCATTGATAATATTATTTTTATTAGCGTACTTTCAAATAGGCTACCAAAAGAATTAAGAAATCTGGCCAGACGTTTTGGCCTTCTCTTTGCGCTTGTCACAAGAATAGCCCTATTGCTCAGTCTTTCTTGGGTAATTTCATTAAATTATCCAATCTTCACAGCCTTTGAAATGGATTTTTCTGGAAGGAAATTAATACTTTTCTGTGGGGGACTCTTTCTACTCTGGAAAGCTGCACGAGAAATTTACATTGAAGTCGAGGCTCCCGAGAGATTGAATAAAGGCAGCAATCCACAAGAAGTTACTGCCATCACAAAAACACAAAAATTCCGCTTGCTATGGGGAACCATATTCCAGATCGGTCTTTTGGATATGATTTTTTCACTGGATAGCGTCATAACGGCGGTTGGTTTGGTTAACCAAATTTCGATCATGATTTCAGCAATTTTGACATCCATAGTGATCATGTTGCTAGCAGCGCAATCAATTGGAGACTTTGTTTATCGCCATCCATCAATCAAACTTTTAGCACTCTCTTTTTTAATTGTTGTTGGAGTGGTGCTTATCTCCGAAGGAATGGACGTTGAAATACCTCGTTCTTACGTGTATTTCGCAATGGCATTTTCTTTATTAGTCGAGTTACTGGCAATTCGATCCAAAACTAAAAGGCAAATTCACTTCACCGACTGAAGATTGCTGAGATAGCAAGATAAATTAAGGGTAAGTAAACACGTCCTCAATCTTTCACTCCCGATGAATTAAATTGGGCTAATTTCATCGGGTCTGGTGACTCCCACCTAAACCAATCTTTTTACGACCTTTCGAGATCGATCACAGAGTTTTTTTCGGCGTGCATAACTTAGACATCTCATTAAAAAAATCGAGATATAAAGTTGGTGTCACATTAAATACTTCAAAATTGAGTTGATCATAAGATCTTCTATTTCTCTGTACACCTCTAGACTGGCAATTTTCGAGCACCCGTCTGTAGTCATCAATAAAGGTGGAGCTACTAGAGCTTCCAAGTAACAGGCCTAAGCAAATGTTTTGCATCTGTAAGGCAGACTTTTGAATCTCAAAAGCCATACTTAGAAGATCTGTAGCTTGTGATTTAAATTCATTCTCAACCATTTTGGCGCCCTACCTTTCCTATCTTTATTGCTAAATTTTTATCTAAATGATCCAAAGATGTACCAAAAAATATAGAGCTAGGCCCTTGAAGCGCCCAATTGACAGTTAGTTTTTGTTCAATTATTTACCAGCCTTATTAAGAAATAATACCCCTATCTCAATCTCCAATCCTTATGGCCCAACTAATTCAAAGCGTAGTTAACTTGGTTTTATATTAGACGAACTAGCGCCCTATTGTTAGCCCTATGCTAAATAATTGTCATAGAACATATAGGTAACAGACAAATGACCAATTTTGGCCGAAAGCAGATCTACGGCATTACTTAGAGTGGCGCTCAAAAGACATAACCCCCACCATTTCTGATGAGGGTCTGCTTTTCCGGTGAGCCCACTAAGACTTGAGTCTGGGACTAAACGATTTGCGTGAATGGATAAGTGTTACTTTAAGTAACGCTTATCCATTACATACTCAAGAAAACTTTAGACTTGCTGGCGAACTAACCTTTTTAGTGGTTTCACCGTACTGGATCACATCACCAATCATTTCAGCAGTACAGGCGGACAAGGTCCAACCTAAATGACCATGGCCAGTGTTGTAATACACGTTAGGCTTACTACCTTTGCCAACTTTTGGCATCATGGTTGGCATCATCGGACGCAAACCTGCCCACGGAACTACCGAGCGAGTGCTGACTTCAGGAAAGCATTGGTTTACCCAGTCAACCAAAGGCTTGATACGATCAGAGCGAATATCCCGATTGATGCCATTGAACTCTGCCGTACCAGCAACGCGGAATCGATCCACCCCAAGACGACTAGTAACGAGTTTAGTTTCATCATCAAGCAGGCTCACATTAGGAGCGCCCTCTTGGCTAGCTTGATCAGTCAAATTGACTGTAATTGAATAGCCTTTAACTGGATAGACATTGACACGATCACCCAACTGCGAAGCGATATCACGACTTCCAACACCAGCACACACAACAACATTATCAAAAACAAGCTGACTCGCTTGCCCATCTTTGCTCAGCGTTATCTTCACACGATTGCCATCAGACTGAACACCAAGCACCTCATGCTCATAAATAGTTTTAACGCCTAAGTTTGCAGCAGCCTCTGACAACCCATGAGTGAACTTATGGATATCGCCTGTGGAATCACTCTCTGTGTAATAACCACCGTAATATTTACCAGCTAGAGTAGGTTCGATTTCTTTCATCTCTTGAGGTGTAACGGCAGTTCGCCCTAGACCGCCTTCAGCGAGCATCTTAGAGACCTTACCTGCATGCTCAAAGCCTGCCTGATCACGATAGATATGCAAGATACCTTCACGCTTTAAATCAAAATCGATGCCCTCTTGCTTTGCCCAAGCAAAAAGATGTTTTCTGGCTTCAATTGCCATATGTGCGGTCTGAACAGTATTGCTCATGTAGTTCGGAATGGATGCAATGAACTCTGCAAACCAGGAGATCTTGTGCCAATCAGGCTTGAGATTGATCAAAAGTGGGGCATCCTTTTTAAATACCCACTTCATACCCTTCATGATGGTTGACCAATGGTTCCAAACCTCTGCATTAGATGCAGAAAGCTGACCACCGTTGGCAAAAGAGGTTTCCATGCCAGCATAGCGATGACGCTCAATTAACGTTACATCGTAGCCACGCTTAGCCAAAACATAAGCGGTCGTAACGCCTGTGATGCCGCCACCAATAATTACAAATGATTTCATTTATAGATCCTTCAAACGTCAGGGTTACCCATTGCAGATGCTCAAGGGGCCCCCTCTGTTCTGGACCTGAGAGATTCGCAAATATTGAATATTTGCTTGCTCCTTCGGTGTTATTGGATGACGAATACCCAATATCTCTTCAGAGTTTAAAAAATCATTTCGGTTCTTTTGCCTGAGAGTTTCCGGGGCGGTTGCTCCTTCGGCGTTGCTGTAAAAGCAATCTCTCCCGAGAATGATTTAAATACTAGTACTACTATAACCCAAAAATAAAACTGCCAAAATATTCAAATAATTCATACTAAAAAATATATTTAGTTTCAATACTTGCACTGCTAAAGTCATAAATAATATTCAGAGAGTTTGTAGAATAGTGTCATGAAACCAACCATCAAAATTGACTTCGTATCGGATATTGCCTGCCCTTGGTGTGCTGTTGGACTAGGAAATCTACAAAAAGGACTGGACCAACTGAAAGAAAAGGCGAATTTTGAGCTCCATTTTCGTCCCTTTGAACTCAATCCCAATATGCCAAAAGGTGGTCAAGATACTATCGAGCACTTGACTCAAAAATATGGCATGAGTGAGGAGCAAGTTAAAGCTAATCAGGCGCAGATAAGAGCTAGAGCAATCGAGGCTGGCTTTAATTTTCATCCAGAAGGTCGCAAGCGAGTCTATAACACCTTTGACTGTCATCGACTTCTCGCCTGGGCTGCCAAGGAGTGTGGATTACCTAGTCAATTGGCGCTGAAGAGGGAATTACTTAAGACCTACTTTTGCCTAGCCGTTGATTTAGATGATCAAGACAACCTGATAGATGCGGTGATGCGTGCCGGACTAGACAAATATCGAGCTCAAGAGATACTCAAGGGAAAAGAGTTTGCTGACGAAGTGCGTGAAGAAGAATCTACCTATACGGCCGCTGGAATCAGTTCTGTTCCTTCGATCATTCTCAATAACCAATATCTTGTGCAGGGCGCACAACCCCCAGAGACTTTTGTTAGCAGCCTTGAACAGCTAATTCAGAAAAGCTAAACCTTCACTATTTCTGATGAGGGTCTGCTTTTCTGGTGAGGCCACTAGGACTTGAACCTGGAACCTGGAACCAAAGGATTCTGGTTTGTGTAGCTTTCACTACTCCTTGGACTATGCCTTCATCATATCGATCACTC
>ERZ650301.238-NODE-238-length-14686-cov-5.488210_pt1 | contig 14686 bp, 25 predicted proteins | sample MGYA00376237_ERZ650301 | MGnify/ENA primary metagenome ERZ650301 (study PRJEB26733, sample SAMN07839255) | wastewater metagenome | biome: small river; feature: stream; material: water | place: USA: North Carolina | collected 2016-04-05 ...
TTTGCCAAGTTCGTCGATGGTGGCGAGGTGAGCTGGGTTGTCAAGTAAAGCTGAGAACACAGCGCCAGCAGAGGTATAGCCCGAGCCGCCGATTAACTTGCCAAAGTCGGCAGCGGTCAAGATTTTCTCGCAGCATCCTTGCGGGTGCTCCTTACCCTCGGTGGACTTGGCGATCATCACCATGTACAGGCTGGTGAAGTTGCCGTACTGGCTGCGGTAGGTGCGACCCATCACCACGGAGCCCAGCGCAATAGCTGCGGCCACTGATAGTTCGGGCTGTTGCTTGGGAGCCGTGGACGTGATCCAGCGGGCGATCTCACCAAGGATGCCGGGTGGGTTGGCGATGAATGATGGAATGGCCGGAGCCGGTGCGAAGCTGGTATCGGGTGGCAGCATCACCGGAGCCGCTGGTGCAGCAGGCTTAAGCCATGGCAGCGTCATCGGTGGTGTGGGTACCGGCATGCTGGGTGCAGTGAGCGGGGCGGCCTTTGTACCACCCACGGTCATCTGGATTGGTTCTGGTTCCGTCAACTTGAGGCAGGCCCGCAATGATTCGGCGGCCTTCTGAAAAGACAGGCCGTTGGCATACATCACGAGGTCAATGGCCGTCATGCCGTAGTTGCCGCCCCAGTCGAATATGCCGGTCGGGTGCACGCCCACGTTGGGGTTCTTTGCTCCACGCCATGTGGCCACCGTGCGGTACCCGTCGCGTTCTTCCTTGGAGAGCGGCACGATCTTGGGCACCCAGTCGTCGAGTTGGTTGAGCGCCTTGCGGTTGAGGTCACGGAAGTATTCGGCGTGGATCGACAGATCGGTGTTAATCGGGTCTGCGTTGTCTGGCAGTGCCTGCGTTTTCTTCTGGTACTTCTTGTCCTCTGCCGTCTGGTAGGGCTCCAACGTGCGAGCGACTTGTTCGAGAAAGTCGTCAGGCAACGCGGGCAGATCGGCTGGTTCGTAGTCCTCCAGCAAATCTTCGGTCAGATAGATGTAGGTGTGGCCATCGGGGTGAATCGTCCCCGGCATGAGGGTCTGACGCCCTTCGGATAGCACATCGAGCACACGAGCCCCGCCGATGTTGAAGCTGCACGATTTCTCGCCGTTGTAGCGAAAGAAAGCGGTGTAGCCCTTAGCCCCTTTCTTCTTCACTGGGGTGTACGGAATCAGGCGTTCGAGCGCGTCAGTACCGGGAGCATCGTAATCGCGGTCGAGGCCGATCACGCCAGATAGCTTGCCGGTCAACAGGCCGATGCCAGCACCGGGCCATGTGTACCAGATTTCGGTTTCGTTGTCGGTGGGCAGGCGTTGATTGAATCGCTCCCAGTCAAACAGGCCGCGCCAACCATCGGTGACGCTGTATTGACCAGGGCGCTTGGTACCGGGGGCGATGGGGACTACTGAGTAGCCACGTTCGAGGTAAGCATAGGCACGTCGCTCGTATGGCGACTCGTCTTTCTTTGGTGGGGTCATTTACTTCTACTTCAAATTGTGTCGAGCGCGGCTTCAACCATGTCAATGATCTGTGTCATGGGTGCACCTCATTCTTGTTACAAGTGCAATCACGCCCTTGGTTGCACGTTCCTGTGCATCCAGTGTCAACGTCGAACGGGTCATGCGCCATCTGCATAAGGCACATGAGAAATACGCCCAAGACAAACCCCACAAACAATCCCATCACAAACATGCTTTCTCCTTTGGCTCAATGAATCGAGCCCGTTTGGTTTCAATTTCTTTCTTCACCACGTCAATAGCGGTTTCGAGTTCTGCCACGGTGCACTGGTTAAGTTGCTCGTCGTGCACTTCGAGCGCCATGTTCACAGCCTGCAACTCCGATCCGGTGAAGATGAACGCAGTACCGCGCTGAATACTTCGGCGCATCATCGTGAGTAATGCGTCTTGACCGGCGCGAATCTCCTCGGCCCAGTCTTTGCCCAACTCGGCCCGCACCCGATAAAGCTCCTCGGTCATGTTGAGCGCGGCGATCACGACATCAAGGTGGTCACGGGTACCGTGCCCCTTCGCTATCTCATCCATGGCCGCGTGGTTCTTGCTGACCAGCAACAGGTGCTCGTCCTTGATTGAGCGCAGCGGCTTCATGCCACCGATCACCCAACTCACTGCATCAAGCCGCACGCCCTTGGGGCGGTACGAGGATCGTTTACGCACGGCCAGCGCCCTTTCGGTAGACGCGCAGGCCAGCCATCAAGCTGGGGATTTGCAGGTGGTCTTCTGCACCGGGGCGCATCGGTGTGAAGCGTTGGCCGGTGTACGTGCCGGTGTGCTCAACACGACGCGGCAAAGCAACAGACAGCACCACGGGCTTGGTGCGCGGCAACAATTCCCGGCTCTTGTCGGTGACTGTGAGCAAGTTATCGAAGCGTCGAACGAAACCGTTGGCACACAGCGAATAGATCGTTCTTGATGGGCTGGTAATCCGTGGGAATAAGTCCTTGAACTCACCCGAGGACATAGGGCCGTAGGTGCGCATTTTGTTCAAAATGTCGAGGGTTTCTTTCTTTGTTCGCATCGTGCTTACTCCTTGTGCTGAACCATGTCTGGCCGCACGACTGCAAGAGGAAGACCGGCTAGGACGGCAACGGTACGGGCGTGATCGGATGGGATGCGACGATCCCACTTGCTCACGGATTGAACGGTGACCCCGCACGCACGGGCCACGGCACCGCGCCCACCGGCGAGGCCCAAGACGCCTTCGACGGTGAAACCAACGGGCGCGTCGGGGGTAAGTAATTGTTTTTTTGTCATGTTGGGCTTGAAGAAATTGAGAAAAACTCAATGTTAGTGTAACTCACTGAACATAACAAGGTTGTTGTTTTCTCGACGACGAGGTAAGGTGATGCCCTAACGAACGAAGGAACGAGGTACCGAATGAAAACCGTATTAGCCCAGCGTCTGCGAGCTGCTCGCACGGCCATCACACCGGCCATTACTCAACGCGACTTGGCCAAGCGCATGAACCTATCACCCAGCGCGGTCAACCTGTGGGAATCAGGTAAGACCGAGCCCAGCGCAACCGACTTGGCGGAGCTTGCCAAGTGGTACAACGTGAGCACCGACTGGCTGCTGGGCGTTGAATCCAAGATGCCCGCGCAGCCCCGCGAGAAGTCATCTCCACCACTGTGGTCGGTGCCTGTTGTCACACCGTCGTCACTCGTGAGATGGCACTGGGACGCCGTTACAGAGGTGCTGCAAACTGCTGTGGCCTACCCGCCGCAGACGGCAGCCGCAGTGCTCGTGTCAAGCGATGCGCTGTCAAGCTCGTGCCCCATCGGGTGCTACGCTGTGGTGTCCAAAGGGCACAACATCGAGCCAGGGCAGATCGTCATGGCATCGGTCGGCAAGGCCAGCGAACCGGTGCTGCGCAAGTACGTGCGCGAGGGCAACGACGCACTACTGATCGCTGACGATATGCGCTACCCCTCGTACCGCTTGGAGGATGGCGTGAAGATCATCGGGCGCGTCACCGAAATCACAGTGCGCCGCGTGCTGCACTAAACATTTGCGGTTTGTTGCGTAAAAGCAACTGACCGCATTATTTTCTTCTTCGTATTGAGTTTTTCTTGATTTCCGATATAGTCGCAACCTTGTTTAGTTTTTCTCAACCACAAACGAAGGAGCGATGTAATGCAAATCACACCACCGCAGCCTTGTCGGCCAGCAATCCCGCTGACCGATGCAAGGTTTGCATACCAAAAGTCTGACAAGACGAACGTGCAGCAGACGTGGGCACGTTTCGGCTGGACACCACCGGCCAAGCATGGGGGCTGCAATGACTGAATCCCCCAAGACACTCGAACAACTGTCGGCTGAATGGCTCGCCGCCAAGAAGGCCGAAGCCGCTGCCAGCAAGCAGCGCACCGCCATCGAAGAACAGATCGTGGCACTGACCGGTAAGCGCGACGAAGGCGCTCAGACCATCGAGGCCGAAGGCTTCAAGGTCACGGTCACCGGCAAGATCAGCCGCAAGATGGACTGGGACAAGTGGGAAGCCATCAAGGCCAAGATCGCCCCGAATCTTCACCCCGTCAAGTACAAGCCCGAACTCGACGAGAAAGGCGTGAAGTACCTCCAAGCCAATGAGCCCGAGATTTACGCGCTCTTACCCATTGAAGTGAAACCGGCCAAGACGGCCATCGAAGTGAAAGCAGTAGAAGCATGAGAGCAGTCAAAGCAAAAGCACTTCGTAGCAAGCTGGGTTTCAAGCCAGCCGAGCCGCGTGAGTACAACAACGGCCCAGCCAAACGCAAGATCGTTATGGCCCCCAACGGCAAGCCGCAAATGTCACCCGAAGGTAAGCCCCAGTTGTACGTCGTCACCGGCACTGTCACCTGCGTGGGCGCACGTCGCAGCTACCAAGCCGTCAAGCGCAACAAGGTGCTGACCGCTGCACTGTTGAGGGCTGAGTAATGGCCAAAGTCACCATCTTCATCGAAGACGAACCCAGCGGCACGATCCAAGTTGGCGCTGACTTTGGCGATGTCGTCGAGCAAAACAGTCAGGCCCACTCCATGGGAATGGTGTTGTTGGAGTCTGTACTCCAAAACGCCAAGAGCTACAAAAAGATGGAAGACACCGTGCCAGAGCACGATGTCGAACCATCCGTCATCATCACCGCCGACAAGGCAATCTAACCACCGAACGAACGAAGGAATTAACCATGGCATTTGATCTGTCATCCATCACACGCGGCAAGCGCCTGCGTGCACCCAAAATCGTGATTTACGGCCCCCCCAAGGTCGGCAAGTCCACGTTTGCAGCGACTGCGCCCAACGCCATCGGCATCATCACCGAAGAAGGCTTGGACAACATCGACGTGCCCGCCTTTCCCAAGGCTGAAACTTTCGAGAACGTCATGCAGGCCATCGCAACGCTATACACCGACTCGCACGAGTTCCAGACCGTGTTTGTTGACTCGCTGGACTGGCTGGAGCCGCTGATTCTGGCAAAGGTTTGTGCTGACAACAACGTGAAAAACATCGAGCAGATACCGTTCGGCAAGGGCTACATGTTTGCCGACGACCTGTGGAAGCAGTTTTTTGCTGGCTTGGACGCTCTGCGCAACGACAAGTCCATGACCATCGTCTGTATCGCCCATGAGCAAGTGACCAAGGTGAAGAACCCGTCACTGGCCGACGACTACGACGCCTACTCCCTCAAGTTGAACAAGCGTGCCACCGCGCTCGTCAACGAGTGGGCCGACATCATTGGCTTCGCCCAGCATGAAGTCTTCACACGCCAAGTTGACCCGGCCAACAAGCTCAACAAGGACGTAAAGGCGATCAGCAACGGTGTGCGCAAGCTGCACCTGAACCCCCACCCCGCCTACGTGGCAGGTAATCGCTACGGCATCCCCGACACCGCGCTGTCGTGGGCAGCTTTCGCCCAGGCGATGACGACTGCAATGACCGCACCTGCGCCTTCTGCTGCCTCTTGAGTTGAGTTTTACTCAACCATAAGACACCAAGGCATAGCTACGCCCTCTTAATTTGTTTTTTCTCAACCTCAACCGAACGATCTAAGAAAGGATCAAAAAAATGGCTTCATTACAAGGCTTCGACGCGAGTCAAGTACCAGAGCAACAAGAGTTTTCCGCATTGCCAGAGGGCCAGTACGTGGTCATCGCCACGGCGTCGGAAATGAAACCCACGAAGAACGGCCAAGGCCAATACCTGCAAATGACCTTCGAGGTACTGGACGGCCCGCAAAAAGGCCGCAAGGTCTGGGCACGCATGAACTTGGTCAACAGTAGCCAGACCGCCGTAGATATCGCCAACCGTGAACTCGGTGCGATCTGCCGCGCTGTCGGAATCATCAAACCCAACGACTCCGCAGAACTGCACAACCGCCCTCTGCTGATTACGGCGGCCGTCGAGATTGACGAGCGCAAGCGCGAAGGCAACGTCATCAAAAAGTACGAGGCCGTGAACGCAGGCGGTGCTGCCCCCGTTGGCAACGCAGCCCCCGCTGGCGCTGCACCTTGGGGTGCTGCACAGCAACCAGCACAAGCCGCACAGCCTGCCGTTGCGCCCGCTGCACAGCCATGGGCCGCATCGGCTGCAGGCGCTGCACCTTGGGCTAAGTAAGCAATTCTTGGGAAAGCGGATACCGGCCTTGTCTTATGCAGTTGCTTTCGGGCCATCTGACACCCGGCGTAGCGAGCACCCCCCCCCTATCTCTCTCAACCACAAAGGAAATCACCATGTCATCTAAACCAGAAACCACCTCCGCAGTCACCGATGTCGGCGAGTTCATCACCGACTTAGACGGTGGCGTGTTCGACCGCAAGCTCTCTATTGCCTTGTCGCAAGTTGCCGCCGCCGTGGTGGACAACAACCGTGCTGGCGAAGTGAACGTCAAGCTCTCGTTCAAGCGCATCCCCGGCACGACCCAAGTGCACGTCGAGCACACCTTGAAGTACAGCCGCCCAACGCTCGACGGCAAGGCCAGCGAAGAAGAAAGCCGCACCACGGCCATGCACGTTGGCAAGTTTGGCAAGTTGACCCTCGCCCCCGAGAACCAACTCGAAATGATTAACCGCCAAGGTCAACCCACCGTCGGCTAATCCACCCATCTCGCAACTCTGAAAGAACACCATGCTGGACAAAGAAACCCTAGACGCCTTGCAAGAGAGCAAGGCCATTAGCGCAGCCCGCGAGACGTTGAACGACTCGTTTTACGGCAAAGCATTTGTTGCGCTGCCTGACCACTTCACGACGCATGACCTAGAGAACATCATGCCCACCCGTCGCCGCGCCCGTGGCGTCATGGGCACATCGGTTCTTAAGGCGTTTGCCAAGTACACCAGTGACCACAAGGAAGCAGGCGCGTCCGTCTTCGTTGACACCGAGAGCTTTACCGCTACCGCCGTGTTGAACCTAGGCACGCCAACCGCCCCCGGCCACACGGACAACCGCGCCAAGCTGCAACCCAAGAAGACTGCCGCTTACTCCGCGCTCAAGCTGCACACCAACGGCCAAGCACTCAAGCAGGCGACCGCCGCCGAGTTCTTGGAGGACTGGGCCGAGTGCATGCAGTTCTTCAATGACGATGGCGCGATCACACCGCCCAAAGCCATTGCGGCCCTGCGCAAGCTCTCCATCGAGGCCATGCGCAAGCTGGAGTCAAGCGAGCAATCGTTGAGCGCCAGCCGTAGCACGTTCGAGAACGTCCAGGCCACGAGCGTCGATCCCATCCCTACAACCGTCTACTTCAAGTGCAAGCCCTACACGGACTTGGCCGAGCGCACCTTCGTGCTGCGTTTGGGCGTGCTGACTGGTGGCGACAAGCCCCAAGTCATGTTGCGCATTACCAAGCAAGAGGAACACGACGAGGAAATGGCCACCGAGTTGGCTGAGTTAATCGCCGACTCCATCGTGGACATCCCCGTGTTGCTGGGCACATACAGCAAGTCTTGATTTTTAGGGGGAAAGCGGATGCTGGAGAAGGCGGTAGGGCCGCGCTTAATGGGCCACAAACCTACAACCACCAAATAGCGACCAGACGCAGCGAGTACCCCACACCAACAAGGAATCCAAACAATGACACAACCACAACAACCTCAGTTCGACGCCGCATCGGTGCCGATTCACTACACCCTCAATTTCCATCAAGTGGACGTGATCCTAAAAGGCCTAGCCAAGCTGCCGCGCGAGGAAACCGACCCGTTCTACGAGCAGGTCAAGGGCCACGCGGTGCAATCGCTTCAAGCTGCTGAGGCTGCGTATAACGAAGCTGCTGAAAAAGCCGCAGCCGAGGAATCTGCACGCAACACGCCGCCTGATATCAAAAGCGCCGAGTGATGAGCACCCGAATCTATCTGGTGACCGACACCGAAACCAACAAGCACCGCTTGATCCGTGCCACCAACCAAGCCCAAGCCGTCAACTTCGTCGCGCGTTCACGCTTCGATGTTGAGGTGGCTGGCCAAGACGATCTAGTGAGCCTCGTGGCCGCTGGCGTCGCGGTGGAAGTAGCAACACAGCAACAGGAACCCGCAGCATGAGCATGCAGCAGTACATAGGCGTCAAGGTCATCAACGCAAAACCGATGACCCGTCAGGAATACAACGACTTCCGTGGTTGGACTCTGCCCGCAGATGAGAACGGCGATGACGCTGGCTTCCTCGTCGAGTACACCGACGGTGGCCGTGGCAACACCGACCATTACGCCGGTTACGTGTCGTGGTCGCCTGCCGACGTTTTCGACCGTGCATACCGCGTGACCAGCGGCATGACCTTCGGGCTGGCGCTCGAAGCATTGAAACTGGGCCACAAGGTTGCCCGTGCTGGATGGAATGGCAAGGGCATGTGGCTATCGCTGTCCGGTGACGGATCGCGCATGGTGCACGCCGACAACTTCTGGTCGGCGAACAACGCCGACTACGCCCGCCAGCAACCCGACGGCATGGCCGAGGTGCTGCCGTGCATCACCATGAAAACGACCAACGCCCACGGGCGCGTCGCCATCCTTATGGGATGGCTTGCCAGTCAAACCGACATGCTTTCCGAAGATTGGGAGATTGTGGAATGAGTACCGCGACACGCATTACACCCGCTGACCTCGACGCCAACATCGTTGACACCGAAATCGTCAAGCACGTATCGAAGTCTGGCCAAGTCCTGCGCTGGGCCGTGTTGACGACACGTAATGGCTTTGCTGTCACTGGCCGCCCGTCGGCGTCTGTTTCACCACAGAACGACGACAAGGCCATTGGCGAGCAAGTTGCCATTGACAACGCCAAGAGCGAACTTTGGCCTCTCATGGGCTACGAACTGAAAAGCAAGTTGGCGTCATCTACCGACGACTTCGCTCTCCCAGAGAAGACCTTTTGCGACGCCAGCAATGGCGCTTGCGAAAGCTGCCAATAAGGCACGCGGAAGACTCCCCGTGTGATCGGCGCAAACGCTGTGCTGCCTAAATGCGTGACGGCCACCAGAGGTGGCACCGAACAACCGAAGGACTGTAATTTATGAACTACGAAGAACAGGTGTTGACGCTGATGAAGCATCTTGGCGACAACTACACCCCGCAAGGACTCGCTGCGCTCACGCAGGCTTTGGCCACCGGCCTAGCAAGAACCGTGGCCCTGATCCCCGATCACGACCAGATGCACCTCGCGCTGGTCAAGATCGCTGACGCCATGCACATAACAGCGTGCGCCGAGCACTTGGCTCTCCACCCTGAACAGGCACCGCTGACCGCCGAAGACTTCCTGCGCGACGTGTTCAAACCGGAGAAGTTTCATGGCTGATCTGACCGCCTTCACCGATCCAATCGTTACGGCGATCTACGAACAGTATGAAAAGCGCGAAGCCGCTGAGTTATCCCGTGGCTACCTGGGCGCGTCCGTCATTGGCAAAGAGTGCAAGCGTGCCCTGTGGTACGCGTTTCGATGGGCTTCCAAAGAGAAGTTCGACGGTCGCATGCTGCGCCTGTTTCAGACTGGGCACCTTGAAGAACCCCGCATGGTGGCCGACCTTCGCGCCATTGGTGCAAACGTCTATGACGTGAACCCCGCAGACGGCAAACAGTTCGGCTTCGTGGGACATGGTGGCCACGCACGCGGCCACATGGACGGCTGTGCCCAAGGTATCCCCCACGGCGGCAGGAAGTGGCACTGCCTCGAATTCAAGACGCACTCGGCCAAGAGCTTTGCCGACCTAAAGAAGAAGGGCGTCAAGCTGGCCAAGCCAGAGCACTACGCACAAATGACGTGGTACATGGGCAAGTCAGGCATGGATCGCGCCTTGTACTTTGCCAAGAACAAGGACACCGACGAACTCTATTCCGAGCGCATCGAGTTCGACAAAGTGTTCTTTGAACAGATCGAGGCGAAGTTCGATGGCATCATATTTGCGGCTACCCCACCGTCCAAGATCAGCGAAGACCCCAAGTTCTTCATCTGCAACTGGTGCAGCCACAACGCTGTCTGCCACGGCCACCGCGTGCCCGCTGTGTCGTGCCGTACCTGCGTCAACTCCACGCCCGAACGCGAAGGTGATGGCCGCTGGTCATGCGCGAAGGCTGGGCCAGACTCCAGCATCCCTATTGAAGTCCAGCGCACCGGTTGCGACGACCACCTACCCCTGCCCTTCCTCGTGACCTATGCCGACGCCATCGACGCGGGCGAAGGCTGGATCGAGTTCAAGCGCAAGGACAACGGAGCCACGTTTGTCGTGGCCGCAAAGAACGTCACGCACCCGCACCCTGACATGCCGACGTACACCACGCAGGAAGTCAGTGCCGCAGCCGATCACCGGGCTATTTGCGACCCGGAGATTGAGAAATTCAGAACGCAGTTTCAAGGATTAATCGTAGGTTAACTATGCAACTCAAAGTCAAAAAGCTGCACCCCGCAGCACTCATCCCCAAGTACGCCACCGAAGGCGCGGCCTGTTTCGATCTTCACGCCGTTGGCATTGGCCCCGAGCCGATGCTTCTCATGTACGGCGCACCGTACACGTTCAACACGGGGCTTTCGTTCGAGGTTCCCGAGGGCCACGTCATGCTGATTTTTTCTCGCAGCGGCCATGGCTTCAAGAACGACACACGGTTGGCCAACTGCGTCGGCGTCATCGACTCGGATTACCGAGGCGAGGTTGCCGTCAGGCTCACCGCCGACGGGTTCTCCAATTTGCCCGTCAACGACGGCGACCGTATCGCGCAAGCGATGGTGGTGCCGTACCCGCGTGTCGAGTTCGTCGAAGCCGACGACCTGACGGACACCAAGCGTGGTGCTGGGGGGTTTGGGAGCACCGGCCAGTGACGCATGACCAAGAAGTACCCACCCCCCGATTGGCTTGCCCAGACCCAGTGTTACGGCAAGTACCGGTTTGACGACGGCGGGCTGGCCAAACAGGTCGCCCGCAAGTCAGCCAAACGCAAAGAAAGCAAAGCCAGCGCCTACCACTGCATGCACTGCGGTGGATGGCACGTTGGCAACGGCAACGGAAAACAAATCAATAAACGAAAGAAGTAGCTGTATGAGTTTCAGTCAACAACAAGATCAAGCCATCAAGGCCGTGCGCCAGTGGCTTGACGATCCCAAAGCTCCCCAGGTGTTTCGCCTGTTTGGGTTCGCCGGTACTGGCAAGACAACCATCGCAAAAGAACTGGCTAACGAGGTAAAGGGCACGGTGCACTTTGCCTGCTTCACCGGTAAGGCCGCGCTTGTGCTGCGCAAGAAAGGGTGCTTTGGTGCCAGCACCATTCACAGCCTGATCTACAAGCCAGTGCGTTTGCCCGAGGGCCGCGTTGAGTTCGAGTTGGATGCGGAAAGCGCGGCAGCAGATGCCGCACTGCTTGTCATCGACGAAGTTTCCATGGTCGGCGAAGACATCGCGCTCGATCTGCTGTCGTTCGGCTGCAAGGTGTTGGTGCTGGGTGATCCAGCCCAGTTACCGCCCGTGTTTGGTGAGGGCTTCTTCATCAATGCCGAGCCCGACTTCATGCTGACCGAGGTGCACCGGCAAGCGCAAGACAACCCGATCATTCGCATGAGCATGGACGTGCGCGAGGGCCGTGGCCTCAAGGTTGGTGAGTACGGTAGCAGCCTCGTGGTACCGCGTTTTCGGCTCACGCCAGACGCCTTGCAAAGCATCGTCGTCACCAGCGATCAAGTCCTGTGCGGAACCAACCGTACACGCCAAATACTTAACGCCCAAATCCGTGGGCACAAGGGCTTGGTGGGTGTCCCACACCCTGCCATGCCAACCGTAGGTGATCGTCTGGTGTGCCTCAAGAACAAGCGGGACAAAAACCTGTTTAACGGCGGCTTGTTCGATGTGCTGTCGGTGGCCAACGACGAGATCGCATCGCAGATGGAGGTGCGTTCGCTCGACGAGGACGACCACAACGTTGACATCCGTGTGCCAGCCGAACTGTTCATCCCCACCGACAAGAAGAAGAACTGGTACGACTTCCTCTCCTACGAAGAATTCACCTACGGCTGGGCGCTGACCGTGCACAAGTCGCAGGGTAGCCAGTGGGACAACGTGACGGTGTTCGACGAGAGCGCCAGCTTCCGGGAGAACGCGGCCAAGCACATGTACACGGCCATCACGCGTGCAGCGGATCGGGTGACGGTGATCGTATGACCGTCAGCCTTCGCCCCTACCAAAGCGCCAGCATCGAGGCGCTGTACACGTACTTCGCCAACAACACCGGCAACCCGCTGATCGTGCTCCCAACCGGCGCGGGCAAGTCACTGACGCTGGCCGGTTTCATCCGTGGTGCCATCGAGTCGTACCCCACGACTCGCATCATGGTGCTCACGCACGTCAAGGAACTGATCGAGCAAGACGCCAAGGCGATCATTCGCTACTGGAACGAAGCGCCCATCGGCATCTGGTCGGCTGGCGTTGGCCTCAAGCAAAAAGCCCAGATCACCGTGGCCGGTATCCAGTCTGTGCACAACAAGCCCGCCAAGTTCGGCGGTACCGATCTGGTGATTGTTGACGAAGCGCACCTGATCCCCCGCAACGCCGACACGATGTATGGCCGGTTCCTCGCTGGGCTGCGCCATCACAACCCCGCGCTCAAGGTGATCGGGCTCACGGCCACGCACTACCGCATGGACTCGGGTCTGCTGACCGATGGCGAAAACCGCATCTTTACCGACATCGCCTACGAGGCCTTTGTCGGGGATCTCATCAAGGAAGGGTACCTCTGCCCTCTGGTGGCCAAGAACGGCGCAACAAAGGCCGATCTAACTGGCGTGCATACCCGTGGCAATGAGTTTGTAGCCAAAGAATTGCAGACGGCAATGAACAAGGATCACCTGATCGAAGGTGCCCTCGACGAGATTGCCAAGTATGCGCACGACCGAAAGCACATCTTGGGTTTCTGTGCTGGCGTCGAGCACGCGGCCCGCTGTGCAGAACTGGCAAGCAACCGCGGCTGGACGGCTGGCTACGTAAGCGGCGATATGACGCCGACCGAGCGCGAGCGCGTCTTAGCCGACTTCTCATCTGGCCGCATCCGGTTCTTGTTCAACGCCATGTTGCTCACAACCGGCTACGACTTCCCTGGCATCGACTGCATCGTGATGCTGCGCCCTACCAAGTCCACCGGCCTGTACGTGCAGATCATGGGCCGTGGTTTGCGCAACGTCTATGCCGTTGGCTACGACCTCACCACCATTGACGGTCGCTTGGCCGCTATCGCCAACGGCCCGAAGCCGAACTGTCTGGTGCTGGACTTCGCTGGCAACGTGGAGCGCCATGGCCCCATCGACCAGATCAAGGTGAAGAAGAAGCGCGGTGGTGGCGAAGGTGTGAGCGTCGCACCAGTCAAGGAGTGCCCAGACTGCCACGAACTGCTGCACACCAGCGTGATGATCTGCCCGAGTTGCGGCCATGAGTGGCAGCGCGGTGCAGCGCACGGTACCGAAGCTGCAGACGCAGTGATCGTTGCCGCGTTGGAAAAGCCGCGCTTGTACATGGTGGATCGTGTCGAGTACAGCAAGCACGAGAAACCGGGGAAGCCAGCGTCGCTCAAGGTGACCTATTGGTGCGGCCCGTCTACGTTCGAGGAGTGGGTGCCCATCGAGGATGACCGCTCATACATCAAGAAGCATGCCGTGTCGTGGTTCTGGATGCGTGGAGCCATGTGCCCTACGTCCGTGGACGGTGCGCTCGACGTGATCCGTCAAAACCGCATTCCCGCACCAGACAACATCACCGTCAAACCAGACGGCAAGTATTGGCGCGTGACTGGCACCGGCATGGGGTCGAGTCGCCTTGACGTGTCGACCGTGGTGGAGCGCAAGAAAGAATTTTGGGAGCAACTGGCATGAAACCAATCCAAGCAGGCGACACCGCCGAAGTCATCCAAGGTCTGGGTCGCAGCAAGAGCCAAAACATCGGCAAGCGCGTGCGTGTCGTGTCCATGCAGGGCGAGCACAGCCAGCACGGACGTATCTGGCGCTGCACTGGCGACGGCATCCAGCAAATGTCCGACGCGGGCACCTACATCACCACCGGCTGGGCTGATTTCCCAGCGACGTGGCTGCGCAAGATCGAGCCCGAAAGCACCAACAACACCACCAGCACCAGCAAGGAAGTAACAGCATGAGCCGCGCCTACATCGAAGTCCGAATCAACATCGCCCGCCGCGAGGTCGAGTATTGGCAGAACCTGCTGCGCGACAAGTCGTGCACTGACTGCGTTCAGTTCCAGAACAGCAGCTGCAAGCTGGCCAACGGCATCACACCACCACCCGAAGTCCAGAAGGTCGGTTGCGACTCGTGGGACTGGGATCAGATTCCCTTTTGACCTATGAAAACAGTATTCCTACTCATGGCGCAGTACGACGCCAAGGCAGTTATCCCAGTCGATGTCGTGTGCCGCGACTACTTCCCACATCTGTCAGCCGACAAGTTTGTACGCAAGGTATCTCTGGGTGAAATCAAAATTCCGTTGATCCGTATGGAGGGCTCACAGAAGTGCGCCAAGGGTGTGCACTTGCAGGACTTAGCCGAATACCTTGATGCACGCCGAGCCGCTGCAAAGAAGGAGGCCGACCAGTTGGCATGAGTGCTACGTCGTTGCTACATGAAAAATCACAACTCACGTAAATACGCGTCAGCATTCATGTTTCTTTTTCAGTCGATCCAATCGAGCATGGGTGCCACTGAGGTGCGCCAAAACGAGGCATCGGGAAAATTCATGGG
>ERZ650301.242-NODE-242-length-14582-cov-6.709093_pt1 | contig 14582 bp, 12 predicted proteins | sample MGYA00376237_ERZ650301 | MGnify/ENA primary metagenome ERZ650301 (study PRJEB26733, sample SAMN07839255) | wastewater metagenome | biome: small river; feature: stream; material: water | place: USA: North Carolina | collected 2016-04-05 ...
GGGTGATGCCGCTGCGGGCCAGCATTTTTTCAAACTCAGGCACGGTGCGGAAGAATTCTTCGTATTCATCGTCATTGCAAAAACCCATGACGCGTTCGACACCTGCGCGGTTGTACCAGCTGCGGTCAAACAAAACAATTTCACCAGCTGCGGGTAAATGGGCCACATAACGTTGAAAGTACCACTGCGTGCGTTCGCGGTCGTTAGGTGCGGGTAGGGCGGCCACGCGACACACGCGAGGGTTGAGGCGTTGGGTAATGCGTTTGATCACACCACCCTTACCGGCTGCATCGCGGCCTTCAAACAAAATCACCACTTTTTGCTTGGTGGCAACCACCCAGTCTTGGAGCTTGACCAACTCACCTTGCAACCGCAAGAGTTCTCGAAAGTAAGTGACGCGATGGCTGTTGTCACCGTCTTCGTCGATCGACATCTCTAGTTCTTCGTCCAGTGTGTCCAAGATGTCATCGCGTAGGCGTTGAATTTGTTCTTCGTCCAATAAGTTTTTATCGCTCATGGTGATTTCCTTTTGTTCACATCATGGCAAGCCAGTGTTTCAACTTGATGACTGCTTGTCACCGAATGTTCACATTAGAGACTTATATTTTTTGGATAGTTTTGAAAAATTCTTCCAAAAGGTGTCCTTATTTCATTCCGCATATCTGTCATAGTGACGCTTCTTCTCGTACTGTCTGGGTGTGCGGTGCGACCGTTTGTGTTGGATCAAACTGCGCAGGCGTTGGCAGGTCAACCTATGTCCAGTGAAGACGATTTGCAACTCGCACGCGAGGCGAGTGCCTTTTACTTGAAGTTTTCTGAGTCGGTTCTCAGAGAAACACCGGGACATCTGAAGTTGGCCGAGGTCGTGTCCGCCGGCTTCACGCAATATGCCTATGCTTTCGTGGCTTTTGATGCAGAAAAAATCGACACTAAAAATCCAAAAGAAGCGGCCCAAATGCGTGAGCGTGCCGCACGTTTGTATGCTCGCGCGCACAAGCATGCCATGACTGCACTGTCGCGCAGTGATGCCGGTTTCGCCACCGCTTTACGGGCGACGGATCCTCAAAAACAACCCCGGCTTACGCAGGCCCAAGTTCCGCTGGCGTATTGGGCTGCGGCATCACTGGGTGGCCTGATTTCGATGTCCAAAGACGACCCCGATCTTGTGGCCGATTTGCCCTTGTCGATGCGGCTGGCTGAATTGGCGTGGCAAGTTCAACCGTCATACGGTCAAGGTGCGCTGGCCAGCTTGATGGGCACCTTGGAATCTGCCAAGGTGGGCGGCTCAAGGCTTAAGGCGACGCGCTATTTTGACCAAGCGATTGACTTCAGCGGTGGCCAAGAAGCCGGCCCCTATGTGGCAAAAGCTGAGGGTGTGGCGTTACCCGCAGAAGATAAAAAGCTGTTTGAGCAGCTGCTTCGTAAAGCACTTGACATCAGCCAACAACACCGCAGCTTGCCAAACGAAGTGATGCGTGAGCGCGCGCAGTGGCTACTCGCCTCGGTCGATGATCTTTTCTGAAAGTATTGAATGTCTCCATTGATTAAAATTTTTTTGCAAATGGGTTTAGGCCTGAGCTTGCTGTGTCAACAAGCTTCATCGTGGGCGGCGCCCGACAAGCAATTGCGTTTGGGAACTCTGGCGCCCAAAAATTCGCTCTACCACCGGCAGTTGATGGAGGTGGGGGAGGCATGGCGCACGGCACAAGGAGGCAGCGCCAAGTTTTTCGTTTACCCAGATGGCAGCCAAGGTGGCGAGACTGAGCTGGCACGTCGCATGCGCATTGGTCAGTTGCAAGGTGCGTTGCTGTCGGTGGTGGGTTTGCGGGAAATTGAGCCCTCTATTGCGGCCCTACAGTCCATGCCTTTGTTGTTCAAGTCATGGGAAGAGGTGGACTACGTGCGTGAAAAAATGCGCCCCACCATGGAGAAAAAATTTCTCGACAAAGGATTCGTTGTGTTGGCTTGGGGCGATGCTGGTTGGGTTCGATTCTTCTCGAAAGAACCTGCGTTCAAGCCTGAGGATTACCAAAAAATGAAATTCTTTGCGTGGGGCGGTGAAGCAGATCAACAAGAAATCATGAAGAGCATGGGCTACACGCCTGTACCGCTGGAGACCAGTGACATCTTGCCTTCTGTGCAAACGGGCATGATCAATGTGGTGCCATCCACGCCTTACTTTGCTTTGGCCAGTCAGGTCTACACCATGGCTCCGAATATGTTGGAAATCAACTGGGCACCCATCGTGGGAGCTTTGGTGGTGACCAAAAAGTCTTGGGATGACATGTCACCTGACGCACAAGCCGCTGTGCGCACTGCCAGTGACAAAGCAGGTGCGCAGATTCGCACCAAAGCACGTCAAGAAGTCGAAGAAGCCGTTGATGCGATGAAGAAGCGTGGCTTGGTGGTGAACAAGCCCAATGCTGAACAAATGCGTGCTTGGAACGAATTGGCCGACAAGCTCTATCCACGCATTCGGGGCACCTTGGTGCCTGCCGATACTTTTGACGAAGTGTTCCGTCATTTGAAGGCTTATCGCGCAGGTAAAGGCAAATGATGGGGCGTTGGTTGCGCGGCCTGATGCAGGCCGATGCATGGCTGGCTGCCTTGGCGCTGGCCTTGATGGCCCTGATACCTCTGATTGAGATTTTGTCTCGCCCCCTGATGGGCAAAGGTATTGATAACGCCCCCGTGGTGGTTCAGCATCTAGGCCTGCTGATGGCGATGGCTGGTGCCATTGCGGCAGAACGATTTGGGCACCTCACTAGTTTGGGTGTGATGGTGCCTCGTTTGTACGGGGTGGGGCAGTTTGGTGCTGCAGCCATTTGCGGCATCTTGGCATGGGCTAGCGGTCAACTGGTATGGAGTGAAATGTCCGCCGAACAGGTACTGGCCTATGGCATGCCAGTGTGGTGGTTCCAAGCATCCATGCCTTTGGGCTTTGCACTTTTAGCGTTGAAATTGGGCGCGCGATGTAGCCCGCACTTAGGTGTGAAGTTCATGTGTGCGTTACTTGCCCCGTTGCTGGGTGCGTGTGTCGCATTTCGCTGGGATGGTGAGGCCTTGCCATTGTGGCCTTGGGTGGGCGGTTTGGCGTTGATGTTGTCGTTTGGTGCGCCCATCTTTGCGGTGTTGGGCGGCTTGGCACTTGCATTGTTTTGGCAAGACGGCTTGCCCCTGGCTTCGATTGCTTTGTCGCATTACCAAATCACTGTGAATCCCTCATTACCGGCGTTACCGCTCTTTACCTTAGCAGGATTGATCTTTGCAGGCACAGGTGCGGCACAAAGGTTGGGGGCTGTGTTTGTCGCGTTGTTTGGCGGTGGTAAGACTGGCACCGTGATTGCGGCTACCGTGTTGTGTTCGTGCTTCACCGCATTCACGGGTGGCAGTGGCGTGACCATTTTGGCCCTCGGTGGCTTGTTGTTGCCTTTGCTTCAGGGCGTGGGCTACCCAGACCGAAAGGGCATCAGTTTGGTCACCAGTGCCAGTGCCTTGGGCGTTTTGTTGGCACCGTCCGTGCCCTTGATCATGTACGCGATCATTGCACGCGTACCCATTAACACCATGTTCTTAGCGGGTGTAATTCCTGCCGTGGTCATGGTGGCGTGCTTGCTGATTTTTGGTGGTTATCTGCGTCAAGATGCCATTCGCAGAGAGTCTTCCGTCAAACCTGTTTTTAACCCGCATGCTTTGCGCGATGCCGCATGGCATGCCAAATGGGAATTGTTGGCCCCTGTGGTGGCCATTGGTTCGTTGGGCAGTGGCTTTGCCACCCCTACAGAAAGCGCAGCACTGACCGCTCTCTATGCGGTATTTACGCAAGCATGGGCTCACCGTGAGTTGGACGCCAAGAAGTTAGGTGAATCCTTGTCGCAATGCACCCAAATCATTGGTGGAGTGATGTTGATTTTGGGCATGGCTTTGGGCTTGACCAACTACTTGGTGGACGCGGGCATTCCAGATCTGGCCACCGATTGGGTGCAAAGCGTCACGCAAAATAAATGGGTGTTTCTGTTGGCCTTGAACGTGTTTTTGTTTGCCGCCGGTGCATTGATGGAAATTTACGCTGCCATCGTGGTGTTGGTGCCTTTGCTGTTGCCCTTGGCCATCAGCTATGGCATTGATCCGGTGCACTTTGGCATCATCTTTTTGGCCAATATGGAAATGGGCTTTTTATGCCCCCCGGCTGGCATGAATATTTACTTTGCCTCCGCCGTGTTCAAGCAACCTCTTCGTACGGTCGCTGTCTCGGTGGCTCCTGCGTTGTTGGCTATCTTTGTGGGCACGTTGCTGATTTCTTGGCTACCGTTGCTTGCCACCGGGTTACCCAGTTGGGTGATGTCGTTTACGCGTTGAGCAGTTCAAGCTGGCTGCTGACGCTGCGGTGTGACAAGTGGGCCAAGGTTCTGCGCGAGTGCCCTTCAGGAGAAAGCATTTCGCCGACATGAACTTTGGCTTGAATTCCAGACGATGTCATTACTTGATGGAGCGACTGAACAAAGCCAATGTCACCGACAAAAGCAGCTTTCACACATAGCGCACCCGTTTGTGGGTTGGTGTAGCGAATTGCCAAAGGTTGCACTTGAATGTGGTGGTTGACAGCCGCTTCAAACAAGTTGGCATGAAATAGGCTGACGGTATTTCCCTCGCTGCTGGTGCCTTCAGGAAATCCAGCCACGCAATAGCCGTGGTGCAGTGCGCTAGACACATCATCGACCATGCGTCTGGCGGAGCTAGGCGAGCCTCGGTCAACGAACACAACACCGCATGCGGTCGCAATATTTCCCACGATAGGCCAACGTTTCACTTCTGATTTGGCAACAAAGATGCTAGGTTGAATGGTTTGAATGATCAACGCATCTACCCATGACACATGGTTAGCGACCAGCAAAAGTGGTGTTTCCGTGTTTTCACTCGGCGTGTAATGCGTGGCATGTGCCACTTGGATGCCGATGATGGCCAGTGTGCTTTGTGACCAATTCTTAATTTCTTGAAGCTTGTGCGCCTTGCTTAATTTGGGAAATTTGATCCACAAAATCCAAAATGCACGGCCAAAAGCGTGTACGAGTCGTAGATATTTGATCAGCATGATTGGCTGACAAGCATAGGTTCTTTCTATGACAAATTTGTGAAGATTTCAGGAAATTTGTCACGAATATTTCACGCAATCTTCGCCGTTAATTCACATGGGCTGTTAAGAATCTTGGCATTGATTTACCAAGGAGCCACCATGAAAGAATTACCCAACCCAACCATGCCGCTGTCGTTCATCGATGTGCCACGGGGGTCACTTCATCGAAACGATCATGACGCTCAAAAAGTTTCTGTCTCGAACCAAAAAACTGAAACCCGCCCGAGTCTGATTGTTGAATGGGCCAAGCACCAAGATGAGGTGCGTGAAGCTCAACGTTTGCGCTATGACGTATTTGCCACTGAAATGGGTGCCCGTTTGAAAGACAGCATCCCCGGCCACGACATTGATTTGTTCGACGATTTTTGTGAACACCTCATCATCCGTGATGACATCACCGAACAAGTGATCGGTACCTACCGTGTCTTGACGCCTGCGCAAGCCAAGCGGATTGGCAGCACATATTCAGACTTGGAGTTTGATCTCACACGTTTGCGCCAATACCGTGAGCGCATGGTCGAGTTGGGTCGTAGCTGTGTGCATCTAGAGCACCGTCATGGGGGCGTGATCATGGCCTTATGGGGTGCTTTGGCTGAGTTCATGGTGCGCAACAAACTCGATGTGATGATTGGTTGTGCCAGCATCCCCATGCTGCACCAAGGTGTGGTTAGTGGTGAAGTGGCTGCCAGCATTTGGCATCAACTAAAGAAAACGCATTTGGCCGGTGTGGAAAACCAAGTAACCCCGCGTTTGGCTTTGCCCGTCGAGCAGTGGGAAGTCAATTCCGCTTTTGAGCCACCTGCGCTCATCAAAGGTTATCTGCGCTTAGGCGCCAAAGTTTTGGGTGCGCCTGCTTGGGATCCAGACTTCAACACAGCGGATCTGCCTATGTTGATGAAGATCAACGACATGCCTCCCCGGTATCGCAAACACTTCTTGGGCGCTTGATGCACTACAGAGCCATCTTCATCTCAGACTTGCACTTGGGCACGCCCGGTTGTCAAGCAGACGCATTGCTGGATTTCTTAAAAGAAAACACCAGCGACTATTTGTATCTGGTGGGTGACATCATTGATGGCTGGCAACTGCGTCGCCGTTGGTATTGGCCACAGGCACACAACGATGTGATTCAGAAATTGCTGCGCAAAGCACGCAAAGGCTGCCGCGTGATTTATGTGCCAGGCAATCACGACGAGTTTGCGAGGCATTTTTTATACCACCATTTTGGTGGCATTGAAGTGGTGGAGGAGGCGGTGCATAAAACGGCTGATGGTCGTCAACTGTGGGTGATCCATGGGGATTACTTTGACGCCGTGGTGCAGCAAGCCAAATGGTTGGCTTATGTGGGTGATTATTTGTACGAGTTCACACTCAAACTCAACCGTTATCTGAACAACATGCGTGGGCGCTTGGGTTTGCCCTATTGGTCCTTGTCTGCTTACCTCAAACACAAGGTTAAAAAGGCGCTCAACTACGTCACAGATTTCGAAAATGCTGTCGCACATGAAGCGGCTAAGAACGGCTACCAAGGTGTGGTGTGCGGACACATTCACCGAGCAGAAATTCGCGATGTCAATGGCGTGTTGTATTGCAACGATGGTGATTGGGTAGAAAGCCGAAGTGCCTTGGTTGAAAACCAACAAGGTGAGTTGTCCTTGCTTTATTGGCAGACAGAACCGGTTGTTTTAGAAAAACCTCGGTTGGTCAAAGTCGCATGAAAATTGCTCTTATCACAGACGCATGGCGTCCCCAAATCAATGGTGTCGTTACGACCCTGGTTGAGCTGGTGGATCAGCTCAATGCGAAAGGTCATGTGGTGGAGGTCATCCACCCAGATTTGTTCAAAACCCGTCCCTGTCCAGGCTATGCCGGCATCGATTTGGCGGTGAAGCCTTACCCACAATTAGCTCGACAGTTAGATGTATTTGAGCCAGATGTGATTCATGTGGCCACGGAAGGCCCACTGGGTTGGGCGGCGCGTAAATACTGCTTGAAGCACGACTTACCATTCACGACAGCGTTTCACACGCGGTTTCCAGAAGTGCTCAAAGCCGCGCTGCACATCCCGCTTTGGATTGGTTATGCCATCTTTCGACATTTCCATCAACCCTCCGCAGGTGTGCTGGTACCCACGCAAGGGGTGATGCGTTTACTGGATGGCTGGGGATTTAAAAATTTACGAAGCTGGACGCATGGTGTTGATATGCGCCTATTTAGTTATGCAGAGACGGTTGAACATCATCCTGATCTAGATGATTTGCCGCGACCCATTGCTTTGTATGTAGGTCGTGTGTCGTATGAAAAAAATATCGATAGCTTCTTAGCAATGCCTTGGCATGGCAGCAAAGTGGTGTGTGGCGTTGGGCCACTTGAGAAAGAGTTGAAAGATAAGTTTCACCATGTGCGTTGGTTGGGTGTGCTGCCGCGCGATGAGCTTGCCCGTGTGTATGCCAGCGCTGATGTGTTTAGTTTTCCCAGTCGCAATGAAACATTTGGTTTGGTCATGCTCGAGGCCATGGCTTGCGGCACTCCCGTGGCAGCGTATCCTGTGGATGGCCCCTTAGAGGTGTTGCGCCCAGATTCAGACTATCCACATGCCCGCAAAGGTGGTGTGTTGCACGATGACTTAGCCTGTGCCAGCTTAGAGGCTTTGAGAGTGCCACGATTTGAAGCACGCGCGCAAGCCCTATCGTTCAGCTGGGATGAATCTACACGGCTGTTCGAGCAGAACTTGGTGCGCATCTCGCGTGTCGAAATGAAAGGTGTTGAGGTTCATCCATGACGAAGCTTCATTTCTATGCCAACAGTGTCAGCGATCCTAGCTTTGAGGCTCATTTACGAGACACCCATCGTTACCTAGACTATCGCGATGTCAGAGATGAACTCCTTCCCAAGTTGTTTGAGTCCATCGAGCAGTTTTCTAAAGGGGTTAATTTTCGATTCACTTGCAGCAATCGCTTTGAAGGCCAAGAGCCTGAACTTTGCATACAGTCGCCGGTTGGTTTTGTGCCTGATGTGATTCACATTGAGTTTCCACCTCGGCATGAATTCTTTTGTGTCAAGCATGCGAATCAAGATACCAAAGTTCAGGGCTTAGAGAATTTAGCAGCGCATTTGCATGTTCTGCTTGTGATGGGTCTTGCACACTGGCAGCCAACATAAATAAATCATGATGAATCAAAGGATGGCTCTTCGAGTCATTTTTTTTGCCTGCTCGTCACAGAATTGACTTTTTTTCTTCTTATTACTTTCATCATGTTTTGGGACGATGACTGTATTCAGGAGGAAATCAATGCGAGTCACAGTCATCGGTTCTGGTTATGTCGGTTTGGTCACAGGCGCTTGCTTGTCTGACTTGGGTTTCAAAGTCGTGTGTCTTGACAAGGACGAAGACAAGATCAAGATGTTGCAAGAGGGCGATGTGCCGATTTATGAGCCTGGACTTCGAGAACTGCTTGCACGCAACCGTGCGGATGGTCGAATTCGATTCACCACAGACGCCCAAGATGCCATTGAGCATGGCGATATTTTGTTCATCGCGGTGGGTACGCCCGCACGGGAGGACGGTTCCGCAGATCTGGGGCATGTGTTGTCGGTCGCATCCATGATCGGTCGTAATTTGAAAGATTTCAAACTCATTGTGAATAAATCAACCGTGCCCGTTGGTACGGCGGATCGTGTGCGTGAAGCCATCGTGCATGAGCTTTCGCATCGCGGCATGCCTGCTGAAATGTTTGATGTGGTTTCAAACCCAGAGTTCTTGAAAGAAGGCGCAGCCATTGATGACTTCATGCGCCCCGATCGCATCGTGGTGGGGATTGATGACGGCACTCATCACGAAAAAAGCCAACGCATGATGGGCGATTTGTACGCCAGTTTTAATCGCCATCATTCACGCACAGTGTGGATGGATGTACGCAGTGCAGAGCTCACCAAATATGCCGCCAACGCCATGTTGGCTACGCGCATTTCTTTCATGAATGAAATTGCAAATTTGGCAGATGCCTTGGGTGCAGATGTGGACCAAATTCGTCGTGGCATTGGTGCTGACAACCGAATTGGGCATAGCTTTTTATACGCGGGTTGTGGTTACGGCGGTAGTTGTTTCCCCAAAGACACACAAGCTTTAGTAAGCACTGCACATGCGTATGGCCAGCACATGCATGTGGTTAGTGCCACAGAACAAGTGAACGAAAGCCAAAAGACCTTGCTGGTTGACCGTTTGGTGCAACGCTTGGGGGCTGATTTAACAGGGCGAAAAATTGCAGTGTGGGGATTGGCATTCAAACCCAACACAGATGATATGCGCGAAGCGCCTAGCCTTGTCGTGATCAAAAACTTATTGCAGCGTGGTGCCCACGTCACAGCCTACGACCCCGTGGCCGGTCATGCGGCCGTGGCGGCCCTGACCTTGGATTGTGCAGGCCAAGCGCATGGGTTAAAAAATTTCAAACTCGTCGACCACGACATGGATGCCTTGCACGACGTGGATGCCTTGATGGTGTTGACGGAGTGGAAGAATTTTCATAACCCTGATTTCCAAGCGATGAAATTAAGCATGCGCACGCCATACATCTTGGATGGTCGTAATTTATACAACCCAGATGCGTTGGCCGATTTGGGTATCGCTTATCAAGGTGTGGGCCGTCGCAATGAGCTAGTGAAGTTGGCGGTTGACCCCGTTTCAAACAACACGCTGACGGTTGATGCCTAAAGGGTTTTACTTTCTCATTGGGGCGCAGTTCGCCTCGGGTCTTGCTGACAACGCACTGCTCATCTTAGGTATTTACTTTTTGAATGAGCAAGGCTATCCCGGGTGGTGGGCGCCTTTGTTGAAGTTCTCTTTGACCTTGGCTTATATCTTTCTCGCTTCTGTGGTCGGCCCCCTGGCCGATGCTTTTCCCAAGAACCGATTGATGGCTTGGATGAATGCACTCAAGATTGTGGGCGTTCTGCTGCTGCTAAGTGGCGCTCAGCCCTTGCTTGCTTTTGCATTGATTGGTTTAGCCGCATCGGTGTATGCACCTTCTAAGTATGGATTGGTCACTGAGTCTGTCCCACCGCGCATGTTGGTGCGTGCCAATGCTTGGTTAGAAGTGTCGGTGGTACTCTCGGTGATTTTTGGCATCGCTTTGGGTGGGGCATTGACAGGTCTGTCGGAATCAACGGTGGCTCAAAATTGGAGAACCGTTTTTGCAAGCGCGGCTGTGTTTTTCATTCAAACAAAGACCTGGCCCGCCATGTGTGTGGTGGCGGTGGTGTATGTGATAGCCGCGGGTCTGAATTTAGGCTTGAAACCGATGAGCGGGCGAGTTCATCTGTTGCCTCTCACGCGTCGCGCCGTTCAATGGCAAACCTTCTGGTCATCCAATACCAAGCTTTGGCGTGATCCCCTGGGCGGTGTATCCCTTTACGTTACAACCTTGTATTGGGGGGTGGGGGCCGTCATGCAATTTGCCGTCTTGGTTTGGGCGCAGCAAACTTTGGGTTTCTCCCTCAAATATGGCGCTTACCTTCAGGCGCTGGTGGCTTTAGGTGTGGTTCTTGGGGCTTTTTTGGCGGGGCGGCGCTTCAAGTTGCACTCAGCACGTCAAGCCTTGCCTTGGGGCTTGCTGTTAGCTGTGCTGTTGCCCGTGGTGGTGGTTACGTCCAATATATGGATTGCTGTGGCGCTTTTGCTATGCGTCGGTTTGGCGGGTGGCATGTTGTTGGTGCCCATGAATGCCTTGCTACAACACCGAGGTATGCAGGTGCTCAGCTCGGGGCGATCGATTGCTGTGCAAGGATTTAACGAAAACCTAAGCGTGCTGTTGATGTTGGCGTCTTACAGCGCGTTGTTGGCGTTGAATGTGTCGCTGACGTTCATCATGGTGCTATTGGCTACTGTGCTCATCGCTGGAATGGCGCCGCTTTGCCTGCTACTTTTGCGCCAATTCCGTCAACCCATTTCAATGGCACGCTGAAAAATACTTTCAGCTTGAGCTGCAATTTCATCCCAGGCTAAATGTTTGATGCTGCTGCGTGTGAACGCACGGGCCTTGATGAGTGTTTCTTTGTCACGCGTGATGTCAAGTGCGCGGTTGATATAGGCCTGGGGATCGTCGCTGGTGACTAACCAGCCGTTCTTTTTGTCGGTGATGAATTCACCTGCGGCGGCACAATCAAAAGCCAGCACAGGTGTTCCGCTTGAAAGTGCTTCTAGGGTCACATTGCCGAAAGTTTCGGTCAAGCTTGGAAATAACAGTAAATCAGCGCTTGCATAGAGCTTGGCCAATTGCTCGTGCGTGCACATGCCGGCAAAGATCGCATCTGGACACTTGATTTCAAGGGTTGCACGCATGGGGCCGTCCCCTGCAAATACTATTTTTACAGGCCTTCCTGCTGCCATGAGTGCTTGGTACGCTTGAAGTGTGAGGTCTAGATTTTTTTCTGCGGCTAATCGACCAACTGATAGAAGAACAATCGTCTCAGGGATAGCCCCCCAACTCTTTCTCAATGCGTCATTTCGATTTTCAGGATGGAAAATATGTGTTTCTATGCCGCGTGCGACCACTTTTAAATTATTAAAACCCAAGGCCTCTAATTGGTATTTCATGGATTGTGTGGGCACCATGGTGAAGGCAGTACGGTTATGGAATTTCCGTAAATACGCAACGATGGGCTTGCTCAACCAACCCACACCGTAATGTTGGCAATAGCTGTGAAAGTTCGTTCGGAAATCAGATGTCACAGGCAAACGCAGTGTTTGTGCTGCTTGCAAGGCCGACCAACTCAATGGGCCTTCTGTTGCCACATGAACCAAATCAGGGCGCTTCATACGCCAAGCATTGATGAGCGCCTTTTTGCTTGGTAAACCGAGCTTGAGTTGGGGGTACCTTGGAATAGGTAAGCCACGTAACAGTAATTCAGACCAACCGGTTTGCTGGATCCCCGCATCGTGCTTGTCTTGGCGTGGGCGGATCAACTGAATGGTGTGCTGACGTTGTCCCAAATGTTGAATCAACTTTGAAAGTGTGACCGCTACGCCATTGACTTCGGGGGGCCATGTTTCTGTCACAACCGCGATGCGCAAGAACCTCTGTGCGGGCTCAAAGTGTTCGACCAAGATGGGTGTGTCGCTTGTGAGTTTCATGTCCATCATGGTTGCTGATGAATTTAACAACTTGATGACATTGCGTCGCTTTGACGTTTTTATTTCATCTGCATTTCTTTGCAACTTGTCACTGATTTTTCACATGACAAGACCATGATTGCGGTGTTTTAAAACACATGAGGAATTGACGTGAAAAACTTTTTGGAAGCATTGCGCATTCAACGCTGGGATGACCATCGCTATTACCACCATTGCCGCATCAATCAATCGTTGCACTTGCTCAGCGCCATTTGTTTTTTGATTTCTTACACCTTGTTGTTTGTTGAACCTGCATGGGCGGCTTTGCTGGCTTGGTTGGTGTCGATGACGGCGCGTCAATCCGGTCATTTCTTTTTTGAACCTTTAGGCTATGACCATGTGAACGATGCCAGCAACGCGTTCAAAGAAGAAATCAAGGTAGGTTACAACCTCCGCCGAAAAGTGGTGCTGTTGAGCCTGTGGGTGCTGTTGCCTTTGGTGATTTACTATTTTCCAGGTCATTTCGGCGTGATTCCAATATATGAAAACTTGATAGAGTTTTTATATGCCGTTGGCTACGCTTGGTTGTTTTTAGGCGTGGGCGGTTTGTTGTTTAGAACCATTCATCTGTGTTTCATCAAGGATGTGCAAACCGGCTTGGTGTGGATGACCAAAATCTTGACGGACCCATTCCATGATGTGTACCTGTATCACAAGGCACCTTTGCAGCTGTTGCGTGGTCAGCGCTTTGACCAAAACTTCTTAAATGCAAGCCACTAAGACTTAGTGTTACTCATCCGTTAAAAGGGGTTCGGGTCAATGACCAGAACCCCTTTTGGCCTTATCGGAAGAGTGTTTCTTTCAAAATGGTGCGACGAATGCTTTTGTTGGTCAACTCTGGCGTGTGCCACCACCAACCATCATTTTTCATTTGTGTCGCGGCCAAAACGAAACGTTGTACCACGACTTCAAAGTCTGCATCGCTGTAGTTCAGACTAAAGATCAAACGTCCCGTGCCCACCCAGCTCAGTGCCAAACCGTGGATACGCAGGTAGTACTGCAGCATCCAGTTGTAGCGACTGGGTTGTGTGTAAAACAGCGTCCAAACACTGGACATATTGGCGGCTAGTAGTGGAATGCCATTGGTTTGCATGGCATCGTTGAAATATTGAGCGCGCTCATTCCAACGCTCATCCAGCCCTTGATAGATGGCTTGAATTTCAGGGGTTTCGAGTTGATCCAAAAATGCAGACATGGCGCCCATCACAGCCGGGTGTTCTTTGAAGGTGCCCCGCGCAAAACAAATATCTGCAGGGCGGTCCGCATGGAAACGGTGCATCCATTTCTTCTTTCCGCACACCACACCCACAGGAAAACCACCGCCCAGTGTTTTTCCGTAAGTCACCATGTCGGCCTGCACGCCGAAGTACGCTTGTGCGCCCCCGTAGGCCAAACGAAAACCTAAGAACACTTCGTCAAAGATCAGTACAACCCCGTTGTCTGTGCAGGCTTGGCGCAACTTGTGAAGCCATGCCGTGTAAGCCTCGCGGTCATACGCGGCTCTGCGACTGCTGTCGACCAGTGTGGTGTCGCCGGGTGCGTTGACGTTAGGGTGTAATGCTTGCAATGGATTGACCAAGACGCAAGCAATGTCCTTGCGCGTGCGAATCACTTCAAGGCTGCGCTCGCTCATGTCACTCAAGGTGTAGGTCTCGCGCGGTGGCATGGGGTTGCCGGGGCCGGGTTGAACATCTTCCCACCAGCCATGGTACGCGCCACAAAAACGCACAATGTTTTTACGTCGGGTGTGATAGCGCGCCAAGCGTACGGCTTGCATCACGGCCTCAGTGCCCGACATATGAAATGACACTTCGTCCATGCCTGAAATCTTTTTCAGACGCTCGGCATTGCTAGCCACACAAGGGTGGTAAGCCCCAAGAATTGGCCCCAAGCTTTGAGTCTTCGCTATGCCTTCAGCCATGGTTTTTTTATAAAAATCAGCACCAAATACATTGACACCATAAGAGCCTGTCAAGTCATAAAACGATTGACCATCCAAGTCAGTCACAAAGACACCTGTGGCCGATTGCAAGAATGAGCCAACTTTTAGATGCGCTTGCACCAAAGGACTGAATTGAAAGGGCACACGGTATGCAGAAATGAACTGCATGTCCGAAATATTCTCTCGTGCCGCTGCCGTGGCTTGAATGCTCAAGGGATGACGCGCTTTGAGGACTTCTGCAATTTTGAAAAATGCTTGGCGACGAAGATTTTGTATCTCGAATGGCGCGTTGTCACATTTAAAGAACACTTGCTCGTCAAAATGGTAGCCGGGCA
>ERZ650301.243-NODE-243-length-14564-cov-6.720863_pt1 | contig 14564 bp, 12 predicted proteins | sample MGYA00376237_ERZ650301 | MGnify/ENA primary metagenome ERZ650301 (study PRJEB26733, sample SAMN07839255) | wastewater metagenome | biome: small river; feature: stream; material: water | place: USA: North Carolina | collected 2016-04-05 ...
GCTGCCGCTGCTGCTGCCGTTGCACAGCAAGCTGCCAAGAAATAATCGCCGTCACTCGACGACAGGAACCGCCAACATGCCCAGCCAGATCCCACCGACTGATTCAACGCCCAAGCAAGCCAAGGCCAAATGGATGCGTACGGCCAGTGTCGGTCTGGCCGGCGTGGTGGCCGGTATCCTGATCGCCCTGCAACTACCTGCGTTTGCTGAAAAAGCCTCAGCACCCAGCCAGACGACTGGGCTGCCGATTCAGGATCTGCGCACCTTTGCAGAAGTCTTTAATGCGATCAAACAGGGTTACGTCGAACCGGTTGAAGATAAGAAGCTGATCAACAATGCCATCTCGGGCATGGTCTCTAATCTGGACCCTCACTCCACCTATTTGGACGCCGAAGCCTTCAAAGAACTGCAAGTCGGCACGCATGGCGAATTTGGTGGCTTGGGCATTGAAGTGGGCATGGAAGATGGTTTCGTTAAAGTCATTGCCCCGATCGAAGATACGCCAGCAGCGCGTGCCGGTCTGAAAACCGGTGATCTCATCGTCAAGATCGACGACACTGCGGTCAAGGGACTGACCCTGAACGAAGCCGTCAAGAAACTGCGCGGCAAACCCAAGACCCAGGTGACGCTGACCATTGCCCGCAAAGGCATGAACAAGCCACTGGTCGTGACGCTAACGCGTGAAGTCATCAAAGTACAGTCCGTCAAATTCAAGATGCTGGAACCGGGTTATGGCTATGTACGCATCACCCAGTTCCAGGAAACCACCATCAGCGCCCTCGTCAACGCGGTGAATCAACTCTATAAGAACGGCCCGCTCAAAGGTCTGATTCTGGATCTGCGTAACGATCCGGGTGGCTTGCTCAACGCGGCTGTGGGTGTTTCAGCGGTCTTCTTGCCGCCGGATGATCTGGTGGTGTCCACCGATGGTCGCGCACCGGATGCCAAGCACAAGTTTTACGCCAAACCAGAGGATTACCAGCACGGTCGTGAAGACGACTTGCGTAACCTACCCGCCGGCATTAAAACCGTGCCGATGATCGTTCTGGTAAACGGTGGCTCTGCTTCAGCCTCTGAGATTGTCGCTGGCGCATTGCAGGATTACAAACGTGCCACGGTGCTCGGCACCCAGACCTTTGGTAAAGGCTCGGTCCAAACGGTGTTGCCGCTCCCCGGTAATACGGCGATTAAGATCACCACCGCACGTTACTACACGCCCAAGGGTCGCTCTATTCAGGCCAAAGGCATCGAGCCGGATGTGGAAGTTGAAGAAACGCCCGGCGCCAAGAAAAATGGCCTGCGTGAAGCTGATTTGGGCGGCCACCTGGTCAATGAAAAAGACAAGGACGCTAAAGACAGCAAGCCGGAGGCTGACAAAGCCAATAACAAGAATGGCAAAAACAGCGCCAAGGACGATGACATGGAGCCGGGGCTAGCTATTGCCGATTACACCACGGCAAAGGATCGTCAGTTTGTTGAGGCTATCAAGCGCCTGGGCGGCACACCGCCGGTGGCTGCCAACAAAGACGCCAAAGTAAGTGCCAACGAACCGGCCGTGACAGAGAAACCGGCTAAGCCTGTTCAGTGAGCCAGCATGAACGACCAGCAACTGCTGCGCTACAGCCGGCATATTCTGGTCGACGAAATCGGCATCGAGGGCCAGGAGAAACTTCTGGCCAGCCATGCCCTAATTATTGGTGCGGGTGGCCTGGGCTCTCCAGCAGCGCTGTATCTAGCCAGTGCTGGCATCGGCACCCTCAGCATTGCCGACGGCGACACCGTTGAACTGAGCAACCTGCAACGCCAGATTCTGCATACCGAAGCACGTATCGGCCAAACCAAAACCACCAGTGCTCAGGCAGCCCTCAGTATCGTCAATCCGGAATGCCGGGTGCTGCCCTTACCCAGACTGGCAGGTGCTGCATTAAACGAGGCCGTCGCTAAGGCCGATATCGTTTTAGATTGCAGCGACAACTTCACTACGCGCTATGCACTGAACCGAGTCTGTGTTTCGCTCAAGAAACCCCTGGTCTCCGGGGCGGCCATCAAACTCAGTGGGCAACTCTTTGTGATGGATCCACGTCAACCGGATGCCCCCTGCTACGCTTGCCTCTACCCCGAGGACAGCAGTGACGAAGAGCTGCGCTGCGCCACCACAGGCATACTGGCACCGCTCACGGGCGTTATCGGTTGCATGCAGGCCGCAGAAGCCATCAAATTGCTGACAGGATTTGGGACGCCCGCCAGTGGGCTACAGCGTTACGACGCCCTCAGTGGTCAATGGTTGAAATCAAAGGTTCGCAAAGATCCAAACTGTCTAAGCTGTGGCCGCTGACTACAGCTTGGGTCTCACAATAATTCGAAGATCCGGACCAAGCAAGCGGACATCCTGAAATTTCAGGCGAATCTTTTGGTCCAAGCGGGTCAGATTCAGACCGTCGAACCAGCCACGCGCATCACTACCCAACAGGGTCGGTGCCATATACAGCAGCAGCTCATCAACCAAGTCGGCTTTAATAAAACTTCCGGAGAGTTGGGCACCGGCCTCGACATGCACTTCGTTTGTGCCGCGTTGCGCCAGATGCCGTAGCAACGCGTCCATATCCACGCGCCCATCGGCACTCGGCAGCACAACGATTTCTGCGCCCGCTGCTTGCAATGCGGCTGTCTTGATCGGATCTACAGAGGCCGTCGCAATGAGGCATCCCCCCTGCAGAATGCTGGCGCTGGTTGGCGTACGCAAATGAGTATCAACCACGACACGCAATGGTGCTGTGCGCGGTAGCGGCTGGCCCGTTTGTCCGGTCGGTGCAGCTACATCGCGCACGGTTAACAGAGGGTCATCGGCAACCACCGTACCAACACCGGTAATGATGGCTTGCGCCCGTGCGCGAAAGCGATGGCCGTCGGCACGCGCTTCAGGGCCGGTGATCCATTGACTCTGCCCATTGGCCAGCGCACTGCGGCCATCGAGACTCCCGGCCATTTTAAGACGCACCCAAGGCAGACCAAGGCGCATGCGCTTAACGAAACCCACATTTAACGCTTCGGCTTCTGCTGCCATCAGCGGTGCGGCAACCGCGATGCCAGCGGCTTGGAGCAGCGCGAAGCCTTTACCGGCCACCAGGGGGTTCGGATCTGCCATCGCCGCGACGACGCGGCTGATGCCGGCGTTGATTAACGCCTCGGCACACGGGGGGGTTTTGCCATGATGCGCACAAGGTTCGAGCGTGACGTAAGCGGTGGCCCCCTTCACGTCATGGCCACGACGCTCAGCGTCTCGTAGGGCCATGACTTCCGCATGCGCTTCACCCGCACGCTCATGCCAACCTTCGCCAATCAACTGGTTGTCTTTAACCAGCACGCAGCCCACACGCGGATTCACGCCGGTGGTGTAGAGCCCATGAATCGCAAGCTGCAAAGCACTCGCCATCCAGGCTGCATCAGCAGCGGTGGGCATCTGCATTGTTGCTTCGGGCATACTCGGCACCCGCTACTTTATATCGTCGGTCAAACGACCGGCGATATCTCACGGATGACTTCGGAGAACTCATCGATATCGGTGAAGTTACGATACACCGAAGCGAAGCGCACGTAAGCGACCTTATCGAGCTTCTTCAGTTCGCGCATGACCAGCTCACCCACTTGCAGCGAGGTGACTTCACGCTCGCCCAACGCCAGCAGCTTTTCTTCGATACGTGATACGGCCGAGTCAATGGCTTCTGCTGTGACCGGCCGTTTACGCAAAGCGAGCTGCAACGAAGCGGCCAGCTTGTCGTGACTGAACTCGGTACGCGAGCCGTTACGTTTGACGATAAAGGGGAACTGAATTTCGGCCTGTTCGTGCGTCGTAAAACGTTTTTCGCACTGACCGCAGCGCCGACGACGGCGGACGATATGCCCTTCTTCGGATTCACGCGTCTCAACGACGGTCGTGCCATCCGCGCTACAGAAGGGACACTTCATCCTGCCGCGTCCTTTTTCGACGAGCCTGACTTACTTGCCGTAGACCGGGAAACGCTGGCAAAGTGCCGACACCTGCTCACGCACTTTAGCCAGAACGGTTTCATCGGTCGGCGCATCCAGCACGTCAGCAATGAGATGAGCAATCTTCTCGGCTTCGATCTCGGTGAAACCACGCGTGGTCATAGCCGGCGAACCGATGCGGATGCCCGACGTCACAAATGGCTTCTGCGGGTCGTTCGGAATACCGTTCTTATTAACGGTGATGTGCGCACGACCCAGAGCGGCTTCCGCCTCTTTACCGGTAATGTTCTTGTTGCGCAGATCCAGCAGGAAGACGTGGCTCTCGGTACGACCCGAAACCACGCGCAGACCACGCTCTTCACCCAGCACACGTGCCATAACACGCGCGTTGTTCAGGACTTGTTCCTGGTAATCCTTGAAACCTTGCGTCGCAGCTTCCTTGAACGCGGTCGCTTTGGCCGCGATCACGTGCATCAGCGGGCCACCCTGAATGCCTGGGAAAATTGCCGAGTTGAGTGCTTTCTCGTGCTCGGCCTTCATCAGAATCACACCACCGCGCGGACCGCGCAGTGTCTTGTGCGTGGTCGTGGTCACCACATCAGCATGTGGCACCGGGTTCGGGTAATACCCAGCAGCGATCAGACCGGCGTAGTGTGCCATGTCCACCCACATGATGGCGCCCACTTCTTTAGCGATCTTGGCAAAACGCTCGAAATCGATGCGCAATGCATAGGCCGAGGCACCGGCCACGATAATGCGCGGCTTGTGTTCACGGGCCAGCTTTTCAACCTGGTCGTAATCGATCTCTTCTTTTTCGTTGAGGCCGTAGGAAACGACGTTGAACCACTTGCCCGACATATTGAGCGGCATACCGTGGGTCAGGTGACCCCCTTCGGCCAGGCTCATACCCATGATGGTGTCGCCCGGTTTGGCAAAGGCCATCAGCACAGCCTGGTTGGCCTGCGAACCCGAATTCGGTTGCACGTTGGCCGCATCAGCGCCGAACAATGCCTTCAAACGATCAATCGCAATCTGTTCGACCACATCGACGTGCTCGCAACCGCCGTAGTAGCGCTTGCCCGGATAACCTTCGGCGTACTTGTTGGTCAATTGCGAACCTTGTGCCTGCATCACGGCATAGGAAACGTAGTTTTCCGAGGCGATCAGTTCGATATGATCTTCCTGGCGGCGGTCTTCCGCCTGAATGACTTGCCAGAGTTCGGGATCAACTTGCTGCAGGGTGTCGCGGGCTGAGAACATAAGAAACCTCGGGATTCAGTCAAAATCGGACAAAACAGAAATCGGGAGCACCGGCAGCCGCCGGTTGGAGCCAAGGCGGTGATTTTACAGGATTTCGTCGCGGCTGGCGCCTGTCAGGTGTTCAGTTTTGCCCCAAGCGACCATTGTCCAGCGCAAACCCGCTTCTTCAGCTTCAATATCCAGCCAATTCAGGCCGGCATTAGGGATCGGTGCATCACGGGGGCCGGTCAAGGGCCGCCCCATGGCACGGCGATAAAGCAGATCCAGCACCCCGCCATGGGTGACCAGGATGACCGCATGATCGGCTTGCTGGCTCGCCAAATCCCAAAGGGAGCGCTCAATACGTTCGAGCATTCCCTGTAAAGGCTCGGCGCCACCGGGCGCCGCATCCAGTTCAGCGCGTGCGACAAGTGCCGCATAATCTGCCGGGTTCTGCGCTTCGGCCTCTGTCTGTGTCTTTCCCTCAAATTGCCCGTAATGACGTTCGCGCAACCCGGGATCACTCACTACAGCCATACCCAGGGCGTGCGCGATCTCATCGGCCGTTTGCCGGGCACGCATCAGATCGCTGCTCACAATGGCTGCAAAAGGTGTTTGCTGATGGCGATTCAGCAAATAACGTCCGGCGGCTTCGGCCTGGGCCAAGCCCAATTCATTGAGCGGCACATCCTGGTGCCCCTGCAGCCGACGATCGGCATTCCAGGAGGTTTCTCCGTGGCGGACGATACAGCAGCGCATCAGGCCCCTGCCACCATCATTCGATCCAGCAGAATGGCCCCGGATTGTTTGGCACTGCGGCTCAACCGGTCTTCGGCAATCGCTACGATGCCCTGCATCATGTCTTTAAGATTACCGGCAATGGTGATTTCTTCTACGGGGTAGGCAATCTCGCCGTTTTCAATCCAGAAACCGGCAGCGCCGCGGGAGTAATCACCGTTCACGTAATTCACACCCTGGCCCAGCAGTTCGGTCACCAGCAACCCGCGACCCATTGTCTTCATTAGCGACTGGAGATTCGGGTGAGCCGCCCGCGTATCACGCAAAAAGAGATTGTGGCTGCCGCCGCCGTTAGCGGTTGGCGCCATGCCGAGTTTGCGGGCGCTATAGACCGACAGGAAATATCCTTCAAGGATGCCTGCGCGCACCACATCGCGATCACGCGTGGCCAGACCATCCCCATCAAAGGGCGCACTGGATTGACCGCCGCGCAGCAGTGGGCGCTCTTCCAACACCACAAAGTCGGGCAGAATTTGGGTGCCCAGCGCCCCTTCCAGAAAAGAGCTTTTACGATAAAGCGCGCCGCCAGATGCCGCATGCACCAGACTCCCGACAATCGTTGAGGCAATCGGCGCTTCAAAAATGACCGGCACTTCACCCGTCGGGCATTGACGCCCGCCCAGGCGGGCAACCGCCCGCTGCGCTGCCTTGAGTCCAATTTCTGCCGCGGGCGGAAACTGCGTGGCTGCCCGCACCGATTCGTACCAATCATCGCGCTGCATGCCATGCTCATCCGCCGCGATCAGGGCGCAGCCCATGCTGTGCCGACTGGTCGGGTAACCGCCAAGAAAGCCAAGGCTGTTGGCCATGATGAAATGTCCCTGATGCGTTGAGACAGAAGCGCCTTCAGAATTTTGAATGGCCGGCGAATAGGCCAGTCCGGCTGCTTCGCATTCGCGCGCCAGATTGACGGCGGTTTCCACCGATGGCGCCCAGGGATGAAAAAGATCCAGATCCGGTACAGGGCCCAGCATCAATTGCTCGACATCCGGCAAACCGGCACAGGGGTCTTCTGCGGTAAAACGGGCAATATCTAGGGCGGCACGCACCGTGGCCTGCAGGGCCTCGCCGGAAAAATCACTGGTCGAGGCATAACCCTTGCGCTGCCCCAGATAGACGGTCACCCCCACCTGCTTGTCGCGATGGTGTTCGATGGTTTCGACCTCGCCCTGGCGCACATTGACGCTCTGCCCAAAGCCCTCAGAGATATCAACTTCTGAAGCGGAAGCCCCGCCGACTTTTGCCAAATCGATGACATCGGTCGCAATACGGGACAATGCCTCACGCGTGTGGGCAAAGAGCGGGTCGTTCGTTGAAACGTCTGCAACGTGGCTGGTCATGGAGCAATCATCAGGGGTTTTATGTTCGGTTGGTATGATAGCGGCAAAATGCCCCCCGTACCGAATACGCAGACCGACAGAAATTACTATGCCCTTTCACGCCAGCAAGCCGCCCAGTCACTTTCATACCCGCCAGGGTCAGGAAGTCGTTAACGCTGAACCCGAACCCAAGACCGAGTCACGTCGGCCCAGCAAAACCAAGGCCAAAGAAGAAATGGACGCCCTGCAAGAGTTGGGCAAGCGTCTGGTGGAGGTCAGCAATGATCGCCTGAAGAAGCTGGATATTCCTGAAATTCTGGCTGATGCGGTCCGTGCAGCCAAACGCATCACGTCTTTCGGCGCCCTGCGCCGTCAGATGCAATACATCGGCAAACTGATGCGCGATGTGGATATCGAACCGATTCAGGAAATGCTGGACGAAATCGACGGGGTATCCAACAAAGCCAACGCCCGCTTCCACGCGCTGGAAAAACAGCGGGACAAGCTGCTGGCCGATGAATCGGTGATTACGGCGTTAAAAAACCAACATCCGGATCTGGACGTTACCGCCTTACGCACGCTGCGCCGTAACGCCCTCAAAGAACAGGCCGAGCAAAAGCCCCCCAAGGCTTACCGGGCGATTTTCCAGTTGCTTAAATCGCTGGAACAGGCCAACTCCACAGACGCAGAAACGCCTGCTGAAGAGGACAGCGACCGCTAATCTCAGAAGGCCGGTGACGACCGCGGTAAGCCTTTAACGGCAATCGACTGCAATAGCTGCACGGTAAGCGCCGCACCGAACCCGGTGGTATCGGTTCCGATTGCGCCTAAGCCACCTTTGCAGGTGGCAGCGGACAAGTCCAGATGCAGCCATGCGGCGTCGTCCACGAAGCAATTCAAGAATCGTGCGGCCAGAATATGATCCGCTTCGCCATCCAGCGTGCACTGCTTGATATCGGCGACCTGACTTTCCAGGGCACTGTCATAATCATCAGGCATGACAAACGGCATCAGCCGTTCACCCGCTGCCGCACCTACCTCTTCCAGTCGGGCGCCTAAATGGCGCTGCGAGGCAAAGAACCCGCTCATCCGGTTACCGAGCGCCGTGGTCATACTGCCTGTCAGCGTAGCAAAATCCAGCACCATATCCGGTTTTGCCGCAGCCGCCAGCGTTAACGTATCCGCCAGCACCATCCGCCCTTCGGCATCGGTATGCACAATCTCGATCGTACTGCCGTTGAGCGCAGTCACCACATCACCCTGACGGTACGCGCCCGGGCCAATATCATTTCGTGAAAGCGCCAACCAGGCATCAACACGCACTGGCAACTGCAGTCGTGCGGCCGCCTGAATGACCGACAGCGCAATGGCCGCACCGGCCATGTCTTCATGCATACCGGCCATGTAACGCGCCGGTTTCAGATTGTGCCCGCCCGTATCAAAGCAGATGCCCTTACCCACTATTGCCACATACGGCAATGCTTGCGTCGCCGATTTATCCTTGGGGTCACGTTTAACCGGTTTTACTTTAGGCACATAAGTCAGGCGGACAATGGCCGCATCCTGCTCAGGACTTCCTTGAGCCACGGCCAGAAAAGCCCCGGCCTTTATCTTTTTTAATTGCGCCACATCGTAGGTGTCGCAACGGATGCCCAACCCCTTGATTTGCCCAGGAATCAACGCACGAAAGGAACCTGGCGTCAGTTGGTTGGGCGGCAGGACGCAAAGGGCTCGCGTTAGCGTATTGGCCTCAGCTGTAGCCATAACGCCCGCCAATGACGTCGACAGGAAGGCCTGATCGCGAGCGCCCACCCAAAGGCGAATCTCCCCTGTTTTTCCCGACTTGGCGGTACCTGCTGCTTTGGTTGTCTTATCTGCGGCCACCGTCTTCGGCATCGACACACGATTCACCGCTGCGACGTAGGCTGCATCGGGCATCGCACTGGCGACAAAGCCTGCCGAACCATGAAACACAATATCCAAGCGCGCCGGTTGTTCGGCCAGCAATCCGCTCAACGCCTGGCGCAATTGCTGATGACGCAAAAAAGTCGAGGCATCCGGATCAACCGCCAACCAGCGAATCAAGCCACCGCCCAAGGTTGTCGCCTCGGGCACCAGGGCTTCTTGTGGCATTTTGCCGCTGCCAGCCCCCACCCGTAAGAGTGCCGTCGGTTTTTTACGCTGACGCCCCAAGATCTGCTTGAGCAAGACAGCGCCCGGCAGTCCTTGCGGCAATTGACCACCCGCCAGCAACGAGGCCGGAAAGAGCACCAGCACATGGGTCAACTCATTGAGAACGCTGTCTTTTAATTTGCCGCTTTCCAAAAAGACCCGAGGTAGCACTGGCTGCCAATCGGGTGGCAGCACATCGGCCGAGGAACGGGGTGCACGAGCACGGGGAGATGTCACAGGCATATCGAGGATTCTCAAGGGGAATATGCGATGATTATAAGGTTTGAATCACTTCAGAAATAGATAACGGGTTTCCGTATGCAGACTTACCTGAACCTCATGCAGCACGTGCTGGACCACGGCCACATAAAAACCGACCGCACCGGCACCGGCACACGCTCGGTTTTCGGCTGGCAAATGCGCTTTGATCTGGAAGCGGGGTTTCCGGTTCTCACCACCAAAAAGCTGCATCTCCGTTCGATTATTCATGAACTGCTGTGGTTCCTGCAGGGCAGCACCAATATCGCTTATCTCAAGGAAAACGGCGTTTCGATCTGGGATGACTGGGCCGATGAACAGGGTGAACTGGGTCCGGTATACGGCAAGCAATGGCGCCGTTGGGAAACCGTTGCGCCCGGCAAGGACGGCGCCCCGCCAACCATCCGCACGATTGATCAGATCACACAGCTGGTTGAAGGTCTGAAAAACAACCCGGACTCCCGCCGCCACCTGGTCTGCGCCTGGAACCCGGGTGAAGTTGATCGCATGGCCTTACCCCCCTGCCATGCGCTCTTCCAGTTTTACGTTGCCCCACCCGCAGCGGCTGATATCGATCAGCGGCCGCGTCTTTCGTGCCAGCTGTATCAGCGCAGCGCAGATATCTTCCTCGGCGTGCCGTTCAACATTGCGTCGTACGCCCTGCTAACGCTGATGATTGCCCAAGTCTGCAACTATCGTCCCGGGGAATTTATCCATACACTGGGTGATGCCCATCTGTATAGCAACCACCTTGAGCAAGCCAAACTACAGCTGAGCCGCGACACGCGCAAACTGCCCGTCATGCGTATCAACCCTGAGGTGACCGATCTCTTTGCCTTCCGCTTTGAGGATTTCTCACTGGAGGGCTACGAGCCACATCCGCATATCCCGGCCCCGGTGGCCGTTTAACGTAATCGTATGATGAGTAAAGACCTCACCCAAACGCCTGCCTGGACTCGACTGAGTCAGGCGCGAGATCGTCTGGCGAAAACCCATCTGCGCGAACTCTTTGCGGCTGACCCGCAGCGCTTTGAAAATTTCTCCCGGCAGACCAACGAGCTTCTGCTCGATTTTTCCAAACAGCGGCTCGATGACGAGGTGCTCGACGCCTTAGTGACCCTTGCCGAAGATACCGAGGTGCCGAGTTGGCGCGAACGGCTCTTCGCTGGCGAAAAAATCAATGTCAGCGAAGAACGCGCCGTCTTGCACCCCGCCTTACGCCATCTTGAAGAAACACCCTTTCCTTCGGCAGCACACGACGTCATGCCTGCCGTGCGCGAGGTACGTGCGCAAATGGCAGTGATTGTTGAAAAGCTGCGCAGCGGTTCCTGGAAAGGCTATAGCGGCGAAACCATTCGCCACGTGGTCAATATTGGCATCGGCGGCTCAGATCTGGGCCCGAAGATGGCCACGCGCGCGCTGTCGGCGTTTGCCCATCCGGGACTGCATGTGCATTACGTCTCTAACCTGGACGGCGCGCATCTGGCCCCCTTGCTCGAAACACTGGACCCGCGCAGCACCCTATTCATCATCGCCAGTAAAACGTTTACCACGCAAGAAACGATGATCAACGCGGCCAGCGCCCGCAATTGGATGCTGGCGCACACGGGCACCGAAGCATCTCTCGCGAAGCACTTCGTGGCTGTGTCAGCACACCCTGAACGCGCGGCTGAGTTCGGTATTCCGCCAGCGCAAGTGCTGCCCATGTGGGATTGGGTAGGCGGCCGCTATTCGCTATGGTCAGCGGTCGGTTTGCCACTGGCGATCAGCATCGGCATGAGCGGCTTCGAGCGACTGCTGGCTGGCGCCCTAGACATGGATCAGCACTTTTGCCAGGCACCGCTCAAAGACAACTTGCCGGTCCTGCTGGCGCTACTGGGCATCTGGAATACAAATTTCCTGGGTGCCCACACCTCCGCCATCGTGCCGTACAACGAATCACTGCGTCATCTGCCCGGCTATCTGCAACAGCTGGAAATGGAATCCAATGGCAAGACCGTGAACCGTGACGGTCAACCGCTCACCTGCCCGGCGAATCCGATTGTCTGGGGTGAGATCGGGGCAAACGGACAGCACGCCTTCTTCCAGCTCCTGCATCAGGGCGGCTGGCTCGTGCCTTGTGATTTCATTGCCACCGCCCTCAGCGATTATCCATTGCCCGGCCATCAGGCACCGTTGCTCGCCAACTGCTTTGCGCAAAGCGCCGCACTGGCTTTTGGCAAAACCGAAGACGAAGCCCGAACGGAGCTGGATACGGCAAAGCTGTCTGCGATGCAGCGGGACGCACTGCTGCCCCACAAAGTGTTTGCTGGCAACCAACCCTCAACAACCTTACTGCTGCCGCGCCTGGACCCATACCACCTGGGTCTATTACTGGCGCTGTATGAACACAAGGTCTTCGTTCAAGGCGTTATCTGGGGCATCAATTCCTTCGACCAATGGGGCGTGGAGCTGGGTAAACAACTGGCGTCTCGCGTTTTACCGGTACTCAACGGCGATGCAGCCAAAGAAGCACTCGACGCATCGACGCGCGGACTCATCGAATGGACGCAAACAACTCATGGATAATGTGATCTTTCCCCAACTGTCGCTGATCGTGGCGATTGCCCGCAATGGCAGCATCGGTTGCACCAAAGACGATGGCCGTGGTGCGCTTCCCTGGCATCTGCCGGAAGATCTGAAGCATTTCAAGGACACCACGAGCGGCCACCCCATCATCATGGGGCGTAAGACCTGGGAGTCGCTGGGGAGGGCGCTGCCGAATCGACGAAACATCGTCATCACCCGCCAAACCGATTATGTCGCGCCCGGCGCCGAGGTGTTTGGTGGCCTAGCCGAGGCCCTCATGGCCACGGTCAACAACAAGACATTCGTGATCGGTGGCGCCGAGCTTTATCGTCAGGCCTTACCGTTGGCGGCCACGTTGATCATCACGGAAGTCGGCCTTGATGCCGAAGGCGATACGCTGTTCCCGCCGATTGATACCAAAGACTGGGTGGAAGCCAGCCGTGCCTTGCACGTCAGTGCGACGGGGCTTCCGTATGCGTTTGTTCGCTATACGCGTCGGACTTAGCAAGCACACCTTCCCACTTAGCCACCACGGCTGTTGCAATACCATTGCCCAGTACGTTGGTTGCGGAGCGCGCCATATCGAGGAAGTGGTCCACCCCCAGAATGAGCAAGACGCCCGCCTCGGGAATGTTGAAATGCGCCAAGGTGGCGGCAATCACCACTAAAGATGCCCGCGGCACCCCGGCAATACCTTTGGAAGTAACCATCAGCATCAGGAGCATTAGAAACTGCTGCCCGAGGCTCATTTCAATCCCGTAAACCTGCGCGATAAATAATGTGGCAAAGGTGCAGTACATCATCGAACCATCCAGGTTGAATGAGTAACCCACCGGCAAAACAAAGGAAGCAATTTTATTGGGCGCGCCGAAATGTTCGACCTGCTCCAGGGTCTTCGGATACGCCGCCTCAGAGCTGGCAGTGGTGAAGGCGAGCACCAGGGGCTGACGCAACATGGCCACCAGTTTTAAAACGGATTTCCCCAGCACCAACGAACCCGCGAGAATAATCACCAGCCAGAGTGTCAGAATCGACGCATAGAAGGCCAACATAAACTTGGCGTAGGTCCCAAGAATACCCAAGCCATTCTTGGCAATCACGGCAGAAACCGCAGCAAAGACAGCCACGGGCGCAAACTTCATCACCATCGTGGTAATCCGCAACATGACGTGCGAGAGCATGTCCAGATTGCGAAAAAACTCTTCGGCACGCGGCCCCAGGTGTGCGCCGGCAAGGCCAAAGAAAACGGCAAACACGACAATCTGCAGAATTTCATTCTTCGCCATGGCGTCCATAATGCTGGCCGGAAATACATGGTTGAGAAAATTCTTCAGACCCGTGCCCGACTGCGTGATACCGCTGCTGGCGGTGACTTCAGGCACCGGCAGGTTCACACCAATACCAGGCTCGAGTAGCGTGACCATGAGCAGGCCCAGCAGCAACGAGGCAAAGGACATGGTCAAAAACCAGCCGAAAGTTTTGATACCGACTCGGCCAATCGTTTTTGAATCGCCCATGGTGGCAATGCCAACCGCTAACGTTGCAAAAACCAGCGGCGCAATGATCATCTTGATCATGCGTAAAAAGACATCCGTGAGCAGCGAAATGTTTTCAGCGTACTGCGCGGAAAACCCGGAGTCCGTTCCCCATTCGTGAACGACCGCCCCGGAAAAAATGCCTAATACGAGAGCGCCGATAATGAAATGCGTGAGACGTTTGGATTCCATACTAACGGACGCAGTCCACGTAGTAAGCGGTCTTGCCGTCCTGATCGCCCTTGACCAGACCATGCACATCCGTCTCGAAGCCGGGGAAGCGTTCATTAAACTCACGCGCGAACTGTAAATAATTCACAATGGATTTGTTGAAACGCTCGCCCGGAATCAGCAGTGGAATACCCGGCGGATAGGGGGTCACCAGCATGGCGGTAATGCGGCCTTCCAGATCATCAATGGCCACGCGCTCAATCTCACGGTGGGCCATTTTGGCAAAGGCATCCGCCGGACGCATCGCCGGCACCATGGCCGAAAGATACATCTCGGTCGTCAGACGTGCGACATCGTTCGCTTTGTAAACATCGTGGATCTGCTGACATAAATCGCGCAAGCCCACCCGCTCATAACGCGGATGCTTCTGACAGAACTCCGGCAACACTTTCCACAACGGCTGATTCTTATCGTAGTCGTCCTTGAACTGCTGCAACTCGGTCACCATCGTATTCCA
>ERZ650301.244-NODE-244-length-14561-cov-12.654350_pt1 | contig 14561 bp, 13 predicted proteins | sample MGYA00376237_ERZ650301 | MGnify/ENA primary metagenome ERZ650301 (study PRJEB26733, sample SAMN07839255) | wastewater metagenome | biome: small river; feature: stream; material: water | place: USA: North Carolina | collected 2016-04-05 ...
ATCTACACAGGCGAAGACACTCTTTCCCTACACGACGCTCTTCCGATCTCGCGCCACTTCGCGCAAGGTCTCTGCAGAAATGCCGCAGATGGGTGCCATGGCCTCAGGGCTGTAGCCCTTCACGTTTTCTTTCAAGGCTTCGTAGTTGTTGGCGCGACGACGGATGAAGTCTTCATCCACCAAGCCTTCTTCAATCACGGTGTGAATCAGTGCATTGAGCATCGCCACATCGGTGTCGGGCTTGAACTGCAAGGTGCGCCACGCGTGCTTGCCAATGTCCGTCACACGTGGATCGGCCAACACAATCTTGGCGCCGCGCTTGGCGGCATTCTTCATCCACGTGGCGGCCACAGGATGGTTGGTGGTGGGATTGGAGCCGATGACAAAAATCAAGCCTGCATGCTCGACGTCATTCACCTGGTTACTCACCGCACCCGAGCCCACACCTTCTAGCAGCGCGGCCACGCTCGATGCATGGCACAAGCGTGTGCAGTGGTCTACGTTGTTCGAGCCAAAGCCGGTGCGCACCAACTTCTGAAACAAATACGCCTCTTCGTTGCTGCCTTTGGCCGAGCCGAAACCTGCCAATGTTTTTTTGCCATGCGTGTCACGCAACGCTTTGAGTTTGCCCCCCGCCAAGGCCAAGGCCTCTTCCCATGTGGCTTCGCGAAACACCGCAGACCAATCGGCTGCATCGCGGTTGAGTTGCCCAATCAACTCTGGGTCTTTGGGCACGCCTGCTTTGCGAATGAGCGGCATGGTCAAACGCTGCGGGTTGTGGATGTAGTCGAAACCGAAGCGACCTTTCACACACAAACGGTTGTGGTTGGCGGGGCCATCGCGGCCATCCACGCTGACAATTTTGTTGTCCTTCACGTTGTAGGTCAGCAAGCAACCCACACCGCAGAACGGGCACACCGAGTCCACTTTTTTGTCCACCACTTGTGAGCCGATTTGTGTCTTAGGCATCAACGCACCTGTGGGGCACGCTTGCACGCATTCACCGCAAGCCACGCAGGTGCTGCTGCCCATCCCGTCGTCCAAGTCAAACACGATTTGGCTGTGCGCGCCGCGGTTGGCGTAGCCAATCACATCGTTCACTTGTTCTTCACGACATGCACGCACACAACGGTTGCACTGAATACACGCATCCAAGTTCACCGCCATCGCGGGGTGTGACACATCGCAGGCGGGTTGCTCGCGACGCAGGGCCTGCAACTCAGGGCGCACAGCCACGTTCATGCGAGAAGCCCAGTCGCTCAACTCACCATGTTGGCCTTCGTCATTCCACTTGTAGCCCGTATCAGGCATGTCAGAGAGCAACATCTCCAACACCATCTTCTGGCTCTTCACCGCACGGTCACTCACCAACACTTCAAGGCCCGCCGTCGCCGTGCGGCAGCAGCTAGGCGCCAAGGTGCGTTCCCCCTTGATCTCGACCACGCACGCACGGCAGTTGCCATCAGCGCGCAAACCATCTTTGTAGCAAAGGTGCGGAATGTCCACACCATGACGCTGCGCCGCTTTCAGAAGGGTCTCTCCCTCATAGGCTTGCACAGTTTGGTCGTTGAGCTTGAACTCAACCGTTTGGGGCATCAAGTCAGTGGTTTTGATAGGAGCGTTCATTTAAACGATCTCCTCTGGGAAATAGGTTTGCACACAGCGCACAGGGTTGGGCGCGGCTTGGCCTAAACCACAAATGGAGGCATCGGTCATCACTTGGTTCAAGTCTTCCAAGGTCGCGTTGTCCCACACCTTGGCTTGCATGAGTTGCGCAGCCTTGGCTGTGCCCACACGACACGGCGTGCACTGGCCGCAGCTTTCGTGGGCGAAAAAGTTCATCATATTGATGGCCGCATCACGCGCTGAATCGTGTTGACTCAACACAATCACAGCCGCTGAACCGATGAAGCAACCATAGGGCTGCAAGGTGTCAAAATCCAAGGGAATGTCGTTCATACGCGCGGGCAAGATGCCGCCCGATGCGCCGCCTGGCAAATACGCATAGAGCTGATGGCCATCGAGCATGCCGCCGCAATACTCGTCAATCAACTCTTGTATGGTGATGCCCGCAGGAGCCAGTTTGACGCCCGGTTGCTTGACGCGACCACTCACGCTGAAACTGCGCAAACCTTTGCGGCCATGTCGGCCAAAGCCGCTGAACCAGTCTGCGCCTTTTTGCACAATGTCGCGCACCCAGTACAGCGTTTCAAAGTTGTGTTCAAGGGTGGGCCTACCAAACAAACCCACTTGCGCAATGTAGGGCGGGCGCATGCGAGGCTCGCCGCGTTTGCCTTCAATGCTTTCAATCATCGCTGACTCTTCACCGCAGATGTAGGCGCCTGCACCTCGGCGCAGTTCGATGTAGGGCAAGGCGCATGGCGGGTTGGCTTGCAAGTGCGCCAACGCTTGCGTGAGCAGCTCACGACAGCCGTGGTACTCGTCACGCAAATAAATATAAACAGAGTCAATGCCCACCACATGGGCGGCCACCAACAAGCCTTCTAAGAAGCGATGCGGGTCACGCTCAAGGTACGTGCGGTCTTTGAATGTGCCAGGCTCGCCTTCGTCAATGTTGACAGCCATCAAACGTGGCGCGGGTTGCTCGCGCACGATGCGCCATTTGCGCCCAGCCGGAAAACCTGCACCGCCCAAACCGCGCAGGCCTGAGTCTTCCATGGCCTTGAGCACTTGTTCGGTATCTGATGTGCCATTGTGCAAATCAGCCACCAAACGGTAGCCACCATCGGCCACATAGGCATCAAAGTCCACATGATCGGTCATGGCTTGATGGGTTTGTTTGGCATTCACCGCCGCCACCACCAATTCAGGTGTGGCATGTGGCACAGGGTTTTGATGGACCACGGCGACGGGGGCTTGTTCGCAACGGCCCACGCATGGCGCAGAAATCACGCGCACATCGGCGCTGCCAAGCAAAGTGGGCAACTTCTCCATCAACTGCTTAGCACCCGACAGCTCGCAACTCAAGCCATCGCACACACGCACGGTCAAAGCGGGTGCGGCTTCGTCACCACGCACCACTTCGAAGTGGTGATAAAAGGTAGCCACTTCAAACACCTCAGCCATCGGCAAATTCATCTCTTTGGCCAAGGCCACCAAATGCCGGTCATGCAAGCAGCGGTACGCATCGTTGAGTTTGTGCAAATACTCAATCAACCAATCACGGCGATGCGGTGCTTCGCCAATCAATGCGCGCACTTCTTCTAAAGACACCCCGTCTGCTTGACGGCCTTTGAGCTGACCTTTGCGACGAATCGTTTCTCGCATTTGGTCCAATGAGGCCACCACAACGCTAGGAACAGAAGGGTTTGATGCTGAATGGTTCATGGGGAAGAGGCGGCGCCTCCGTGGTTTTTCTTTCTTGCCGCGTCAAGCCACTCGGGGATGGTGAACGTGTGAGGAAGAAAGGCAATTAATTTTTCACAATGTTCTGGATTTCTATCGTCGCTGACCAAGACCTTGATGCGACGTTTGCTGAGACCAATTTTTTCTTTGAATGCAATTTCTAGGTGCTGCGCCAAGACATGCTCTTGATGACCTTCAATCCAAGCCACAGCAGCCAAATCTGACCATTGAAACACGCGCTCTTTTTGCGTTCGCTGTCCACACAACTTTGGCGCGTGACTCCAAACCAAACGCACACCATTTTCACTGAAGCTGATCCGGTGCACATGAAGGAGATCATCCAACGCCGACTTAGCGACATAAAAGATCCCAACAAGCAGCGCCATCAGACCAGCCACCTGAGGATCACCTAACGGCGTTGACTGCCAATATGCCGCAACTTGCGCATGCCACAGCAACAAGCCCCCCAACGGCAAACATAACAGGCCAAACATCAACCGCGACAAACGAGGACGACTTACCAAGTAAAGCGGGACATCCACAGTGAGATCGAACGCGTCAACAAGTTGTCCCATGGGGTCATGTCCGTTTAGGCTTCCATACGTTCAAATTCTGATTCGGACTGTTGAAGATTTCCAACCAATGCTTCCCTGGCAATATCGGTGTGTTGCTCGGACAAAGCTGCAGCCAAATCTCCATCGCCGTCATGAATCGCTTTCACGATGGCAGCGTGCTCATCCCAAATTCCGTCACGGCCCAAACTCCTTTGCAGCACCGCCCCCATCACTCTGCGTAAATGGATCCAGTGCAGCATGGCGTTATCCACAATGAATGGGTTGCCAGAGGCTTCATAGATGGCTTTATGAAAAGCTGTGTCGGCCTCAATCATGGCTTTGATGTCAGAACCCACAGCGGCTTCACGACCTGCCTCGATCAATGACAACGGGATCTTGGCATGACGCGAAGAAGCCAACCTTGCCGCCAATCCGTCCAGCGCACCTCGGACTTGGTAAAGGTGACCAATTTGAATTGGGTTGAGCTGCGCGACCACCAAGCCACGGCCCGGTGCTTCTTCAAGCAACCCATCTTTTTTAAGCAATCGCAACGCTTGCAACACTGGGGAGCGGGACACATTGAGCCGCTCAGCCAGATCTTCTTGTGTGATGCGTTCGCCGGGTGCTAACTTCCCTGCACTGATGGCATCTAGCAATGTTTTATAGACTTCATCCACGTAGTCTGTACGACTGGGAATCTTGGCCAAACTCATTTAGAACTCCATTTTTTCTTCATGGTGAGGCTACCAGATTCCCAGCAATATCAGCTTACGCGAACATGTCTGGTTGCGTAGCAGCCAAATGATCGTAAATGGGTTGGAAATGCAGCCAGCCAATGTACTCAGAGCCCACGTGTTCACGGCTATAACGTGAGCGCTCTGGCGTGACCAACACAGGTTTGTGGCCGGTGGCCTCGACCATCAATTGCTGACGGCAGCAACGCTCCAGGGCGATGAACCAAAACGCAGCAGCTTCGATGCTGTGACGGCTTGCGGTGAGCAAGCCATGGTTTTGATGAATCGCGGCTTTGACGTCCTTGAACCAATCACACACGGCCAAACCTGCGCTCTCTTCCACAGCCACTTGACCCGCCTCGTCTTTGATCACGACATGATCTTCAAAGAACGCTGCGGCGTCTTGAGAGATGGGCTCAAGCGGACGACCCAATGCGGCAAATGCGGTGCCATAAACGGTGTGAGCATGGCACATGGAAATGATGTCGGGGTGCGCTTCGTGCACCGCTGCGTGCAACACAAAACCTGCACGGTTGATGGCGTGTTTTCCTTCCACCACATGGCCTTTGTGATCAGCCAAGATGAGGTTAGACACTTTGACCTGTGAGAAATGAACGCACATGGGGTTGGTCCAATAAAGCTCTGGATGCTCAGGGTCACGAATGGTCAAGTGCCCTGCAAACCCATAGTCGAACCCTTCCAGTGCAAACGCACGACAGGCGGCTACCAAACGCTGCTTGCGATGCAGTCGCTCAGCTTCAAAGCTTTCAAACTTGGGCGATTCTGGGTAGATCAATCCACTTTGCGTGGGTTCATAAATTGATTTTTTGTGTTGCGTTGCAACAGATGTTTTGACTTTGTCCAACATATATTTCTCCTGATGTTTATTTAAAGATCTAACGACAATGTTTTGCCTTTGGCACGTGACACGCAAACGGTCAAGCAATGGGTCTTTTCTTCGTCGCTCAAGATGTAGTCGCGATGGTCCACTTCACCTTCGACATAGTTCACTTTGCATGCGCCACACAAACCGGACAAGCAAGAGGTTGGAACCCTTCGTCCTGTCAGCTCGATGGCACGCACAATGGTTTGCTCTGGCCCCACCTGAATGGTTTCGCCGCTGTGCATCAAGCGCACCTCAAATGCCCCATCTGGCATGTTGGACGGAGCCGCGTCAGGCGCTTTGAAGTGCTCACTGTGAACTGTGCCTACAGGCCAATGCTCGCTTGCCTCGGCACACGCCTTCATAAACCCACTTGGACCACAGTAATACACATGTGTGTCTGCATTGGGTTGACGCAACAGGGCTTTGATATCTAAACCCTTGGCAGGGTCTCCTTCATCAAAGTGGAGATGCAATCGTTCAGCAGGAACAATCTCTTTGAGGGTGTCGACAAATGCGGCATTCTTTGCACTGCGCGCGCAGTAGTGAAGTTCAAATGATGCTCCTTGTGCAGCCAGCACGTGTGCCATTGACTTCAGCGGCGTGATGCCGATGCCGCCCCCCAACAAGACCGTGTGTTGCGCATGGGCAGCCATGGGAAATGCATTGCGCACAGGCCCCACAGTAATCACATCTCCTACACGTACCTTATCGTGCATGGCTTGCGAACCGCCTCGGCTATGAAGCTCTCGCAACACGCCTAGCACCCATTTGCCTGAATCCTGCGGATCACCCGCCAAGGAGTAGGAGCGCACGATACCGCCATCCAAATGCACATCCACGTGTGCACCAGCATCAACGGGCGGCAATGCACCACCATTTGGGTCCACCAACTCGAACGAACATATGCCCTGCGCCTCCAACCGGATGGCTCGCACCTGCAGTTTGATTTGCTCAAGCGGCTGTTGCATCACGTTTTTTGGGAGTGGCGCATTCATGCGTTTCTCTTGGCCAGCACGTCTTGCTGAAGCGCTTCCATCTTCGTTTTGACGAACTCAGCACGCGCTTGACCTTTTAGTTTTTCCGCCTCAGTGATGATTGCGACGACCTGTTTGGCGAGGTAGCGCCGCAAAGTCACTTCCTCTTCTGTTGTGCGACCCACAGGCAAATCAAACACATTGCCTGAGCAATAGCTATTGGGCTCGCCACCACAATCACGCAGCCATTGCGCAAATTGCTCTGGACCCGCTTGCGGGTTTGTGCCGCGCACAGCATCGCGCAATAGTTTGCGGAACAAATACAAGCCTGCATCAAACTTCGTTGGATTCTCTAGTGCATGAATGGCGATTGGGCGCTGGCTGATGATGGCCTCGTAGTCACCGGGTGCGTACTGACAGTCTTTGTAGTTCTCTCGTGCACGGTGATCGCTTGGAATCGGTGGCATGTCTTCCAATTTGTATTTTCCAAATCGCTCTGGACGACGCATCGCAACTTGACCTTCTAAAAAGTCAATCGTCTCGTAACCCACCATGCTCTTGTCGCCAATGCCGCGCGTATCAATGCTTGGGCCCATCACGCGCCAGCCAATCATTTTGCTGTTTTGATCATCCACGGGCACCGTCCAGCGGATCATGTGAAAGCGGCTAAACAGTTTCTTCTTCTTGCCATCTTCTGAGGTGTACGCATGCAAGCTCATGTTTGGTAACACTTGGTGCTGCACACGAATGAACATGTGATCACCATCGGCACGACGCGCACCAGCACCAGCCAAGCCACGGCCGCCATGCACAGGCACGAAATGCATATCTGGCGGCACTTCCATCGACGCTGCCCCCACCTCATCGAACGTGGTGCCTTGGTAGTGCTCGCCCGTCACTTGACGCTTGGCATGCAAGGCCATGGTGTGATAGTTGTCCGCAGAGTTGTCTTGCACCTGCAACCAATTGCAATGCTGGAAGTTGCTATACGGCACCAGTTCATCCCCCTCAGCCACCGTGTAGTTGCCCTCCCACTCAGGGAATGGCGGCTCTTGGTCCGGTGGCCCCATGTATGCAAACACCAATCCGTGACGCTCAAATGCTTTGTAGGCACCTTGACGGATGGAGCAGCGGTAACGCTCACCCTCCTCCTCTTCCCCCTCGGGGAACGGCACACGCAGGCACGTGCCATCCACATCAAACACCATGCCGTGGTAACAACACGAAATACCACGCTCTTCAATCTTGCCGTATTCCAATGAGGCACCGCGATGCACACAGTGCGCATGCAGCAAACCAATGCGACCGGAGCCATCGCGGAAGGCGACCAATTCTTCCCCCATGATCTTGAGGAAGCGTGGCGTATCTGTGAGCTCCATCGCCATGCAAACTGGATGCCAAAAGCGTCGCATGTATTCACCTAAAGGTGTGCCAGGGCCTGTCTCTGTCAACTCCGGATCGTGACCGGGTTCACGGCTGGTGTAGTAGCCCCCAAAGGGCACCAGCTTTTTCTCTGTTGGCTCATCTGCGTGATTGGTTTTGTCTCGTGTGTTCATTGTTTTACCTATGACGTGTGTGGTTAATGGTGGATTTGAATTCTGAGCTCCGTATTCTGTATACAGAGAATAATGCGAGTGTTAGGCCTATTGAATCCAGAGTAACCCTTAACTCTTGAAAAATTTAACCCGCATCGAGACTTGGCTTCAAACAGCGAAAAGTTAGCGCACAAAGAAAAACCCCGTAGTTTCTTGCGAAACTACGGGGTGAATCTGGTGGCCTGGGGCAGAATCGAACTGCCGACACGCGGATTTTCAATCCGCTGCTCTACCAACTGAGCTACCGGGCCGAGACATAAATTATAGCACCGTGAAATCGAATCCCCGCATGCAAGCCGCACAAAGCCGCCGAAAAGATCTAAGCATCCTGATTTTGTGTGCCACAACAGGCGTGTTGTATTGCGCGACTCACATTGCCAATGGCTGGCTATTCGGTTGGTTTGAAGTCACCGAACACATCAGCTTTATTTATCTGCCCAGTTTTTTGCGTTTGGTTAATGTGTTGGTACTTGGATTGGTCTGGGGCACGCTGGGTACCGCCGTTGGCGGCGCCCTGCTGTTCTTCTGGAATAACAGCGGCAGCGTTTGGCTGGACATTTGCAACACCAGCATCTCAGCGGGCAGTGCTGCACTGGCGGTGATGCTGATGCAATTGATGCAAAAGCGACCGCTATCTCTCACACGCTTCAGTGACTTACTACAACTGGCCTTGTTTTATGCCGTACTCAATGCATTGACGCATCATGTACTGTGGTCGGTGCTGGATAGATCTCAACTGGTCGACCCCAATCAACTCATGTACATGGTGATCGGTGATATCAACGGCGCCATCATCGGTGCATTAGGTCTGCGCTGGTTGGCAGGCAACACACAACTGATTCAACGCATGCGCGAGAAAGCCACCGAATCTAGCGACACCCCGCGCTAGTGGCCAAGCCTCAGGCCGCGCGCTTGGCCTTCGACAAATCGACACCCAACTGCTTGAGCTTGCGATACAAATGCGTACGCTCTAAGCCTGTTTTATCAGCCACACGGGTCATGGAACCGCTCTCTTGCGTGAGGTGGTACTCGAAGTAAGCCCGCTCAAACGCATCGCGCGCTTCACGCAGTGGCTGCTCCAAATCGAAGCTCTGGTGCGTTGGTGGCAAAACAACCGCTTGAGGCGCTGCGAATGCCACGCTCGCATCCTTACTCGTGCCAAGCGCTCCTCCTTTAACAGCCGCCGGCGCCATTGGCTTGCGCATCAACCCTTGCTCAACGGCTTTGAGCAGCTTTTGCAGGGTGATGGGTTTTTCTAGGAAGGCTTGTGCACCAATACGGGTCGCCTCAACCGCCGTGTCGATGGTGGCGTGGCCGCTCATCATGATGACGGGCATATTCAACAAACCAGCACCCGCCCATTCTTTAAGCAAAGTGACGCCATCTGTATCGGGCATCCAAATGTCCAACAAGACCAAATCTGGCCGTGCGGCTTGACGCGCCATGCGTGCCTGAGCTGCGTTTTCTGCCACTTCAACGGCATGACCTTCGTCGTTGAGGATCTCAAACAGGAGGTCCCGAATGCCTAATTCGTCATCCACCACCAAAATGTTTGCCATGTCTTAACTTGTCTCGCTGAATTAAATGGATTGGTTTTGTTGCGATTCTGCAACTTGGAATGATAACGATACTTGCGCACCTATTACCCGCCCTTGTAATCCACGATTTTTCAGATCAATTCGTGCCGAATGTTCGTCGGCAATTTTCTTAACCACAGCCAAGCCAAGTCCTGTGCCGCGGGTTTTGGTGGTGACATACGGCTCGAACGCACGGTTCAAAATCTTCGGCGGAAAACCAGGCCCGTTGTCGCGAACCACCAGACGCACACGTCCTGATGTTGGAACCCACTGCGTGGCGATGGACACCATGGGATGTGCTTGCCCTTCAGTGGCATCTTGTGCGTTTTGCAGCAGGTTATGGACGACTTGGCGCAACTGTTGGGCATCTCCCAAAATGATGGGGCAAGCCCCATCGAGCTGGGCATACACAGGAACATCTGCATTCTCGGCGCCGTAAAGCTGCATCACGTCTTGCACCAAAGCGTTCAGGTCGAGCGGCTTGAGATCAGCCACTGGCAAGCGCGCGTAATCTCGAAATTCATTGACCAACCGCTTCATCGCATCCACTTGGTCCACGATGGTTTTGACTGATTTGTTCAAAATCAATTGCTCAGGCTCTTGCAGTTTGCCTGTCAGCTTCATCTCTAATCGCTCGGCCGACAGCTGAATCGGCGTGAGTGGATTTTTAATTTCATGCGCCAAACGACGTGCCACTTCGCCCCACGCTTGCGCGCGCTGCGCAGAAACGATCTCAGAAATATCATCAAACACCAGCAAGCGCCCATTGTTGGGCAACACGGCACCTCGCGCCAGCAAAGTGATGTGTTGTTGTTTGTCGTCGCTCAACTGCACCGCAGGACTGATGCTGGTCGCATGCAACTCGAACGATTGCTGCCAGTGGTCTAGGCCGTGCTGGCTGCGCTCGCCCAAAAAGCCATCAAACTCGTGACGCACGTGATCTGCGAATTCAACCAAGCCCTCAATTTCGTTCAAGGCACGCCCTTCCCAAGCCGCCAGTGGCACGCGCAAGATACGCGTAGCGCCAGGGTTAGATGATTTGATGCGGCCGTCCTCCGTGAGCACGATCACGCCAGCGGTGAGGTTGTCCAAAATGGTTTGCAAGTTGGCACGTGAGGTGTGGACCTGCAACATGCTTCGATCCACAGCTGAACGCGCATCGGCGAGTTGCTGCGTCATCTGCGCAAAGGATCGTGTCAAGCCACCCAATTCGTCACGCCCTTGCAATGCAGGCTTGGGACTCAAATCACCTGCCGCAACATCGCGCACACCTTCAGCCAGCATAAGTAAAGGGCGCGCCAACTGGTTACCCAGCAAGACGGCCAGCAAGACCGCACCAAATACGGCCAAGAACAAACTTAAGGTCAGGGTGCCGATATACATGCTGCGCAACCCTTCCCGTCCAAGGGCACGCTCTTGATATTCGCGATAGGCCACTTCCACAGCCAAGGCATTGCTCACCAAAGTGGGGGGAATAGCTTTGGTCACTTGCAGCACGCGGGGCTCAATCAAAAGCCCAAGGCCAGAGGGCGCCACCAACACCAAGGCACGAATACGCGCACTGGCAGTGCCTTGCGACTCAGCCTCATCCAAACCATCAATGACAGTCACCACACTTTGTGTTTTCACCAACCTTAACTGCGAAGGCGTAGGTCGGTCAGGGTTGATTTTGTATCGCGACTCGCCTGCACTTGAAATAGCTTGACCCGCAGTGCTCCACAAAATCACATCATCTGCACCCAGTTGATCTTTCATGCGTTCAAGTGCAAGGCCTACGGATGCATCAGGCAAATCATTGATTTGCGAGCTAGCTGCGCGTGTTTTTTGACCAAGATCGTTCGCCAATGTGTCGAGTGTGGTTCGCCCTAAGCTCAGGCCGGCATCCAATGCTCCTTCGACCTTCACATCAAACCAGCTCTCGATCGAACGGGATACGAATTGGTAGGACACGCTGTAGATCAGCAAACCTGGCAAAAATCCCACCAGCGCAAATGTCGCGGCGATTTTGAGCAGCAATCGGCTGCCAAACCTTCCTTGACGCAAACGCACAAGTAAGCGCCCAGACATCCAAACAATCACGCCCATCAGCAAGGTGGCCACGACCACATTCAGGGCAAAAAGCTGGCGGTAGTTTTGTTCGTAAAGTTCACGGTTGTCGGCCGCTTGCGTTAGCAAAAACAACAACACCAGGCCCAGCCCAAGGACCACTGCAGCGCTGATGACTAACAACCACCTTAACTGAAAGCTCGAAAGGCGCGTACGCTTTTCAGCAAGTTCAATCATGGCGTCAGCTCCAAGCGCTGGGTTTTGCTAAAGCTGATGTTCCAATCACTTTGGCCGGCAGCACCAATTTGCAAAGGACGAGGCAGCTGTTTGAGATCAAGCTTGAAGTTGATACCAATGGTGAGCTTGGCGTCTGGGCTCACTTCTGTTGCACTCGCAATGCGCCACTGAACGATGCGGCGCACAGCATTCATGGCGTCTTCAGCCGTGTCGTAACTCTGCCCCAAGCTCACGCCAAGCCCACTGACATTGAAAGGCTGCGAAGAGATATTGACGCGCCAACGGCGTGTGAGTGGTTGGTAAAACAATCTGACATGGCGCTCTGCATGTGCAAGGCGTTGGTTGTAGATATACCAACGTTCTTGCGTGGCTTCTACTTCCGTCACGAAGTAAAGCGTAATCCCTTTGAGCAAGGCATCTTCTAGTGCTGGTGGTAAATCGAATCGCCACTGGCCAGACATGTAAAGCCCAGTTTCTTGCCGCTCAAATTTCAGCCCTTGTAAATCAACCACCGTATCCGCTTGCGCCATGCCTGCGAGGCCCAGATACATCACCGCAAAGAAGGTCACGCACAGCTGCTGCCCGCGTTTGATACGGCTCAAAAAGAGCCCCTCAAGGCGCGGGAATTTTTTCCAGCAGTGCGTAATAAAAGCCGTCATGGTCACCTGGTAGATTGTCGGTGAGCGTGGCCATTGTTGTGCTGGTTTGGGGTCTTAAATGCCCCAGAGACGGCAGTAAACGTGCATTGGTGTTGTGTTCAACAAACGTTTTGGCCTGGTTCTCACCTTCATCCCTGAAAACCGAGCAGGTGCAATACAGCAGGCGTCCCCCCGGCTTAACCAACGGCCACAACTGTTTGAGTAAGTTTTTCTGAATGGCCGCCAGCTTGCCGATGTCTGCCTCACGGCGTAACCAACGCACATCTGGGTGGCGACGCACAATGCCTGAAGCTGTGCATGGTGCATCTAACAAAACGGCATCGAACAGTTGTCCGTCCCACCATGTTTTGGTCTGTGCGGCGTCCGCTGCAATGATTTTGGCGGTGCGGCCAATACGCTGCAAATTCTGTGCAATGCGCTCGCAGCGCTGCGGATCAATATCTAATGCCGTGACTTCTGACGTGTCATTGAGCAACTCTAGCAAGTGCGCGGTTTTACCGCCGGGGGCTGCGCACGCATCCAGAATGCGAAGCCCTCGTGCGTCAGGTTCAAAGTTGTCTAACAAAATTTGTGCCGCGCATTGTGCCGCTGCATCTTGCACCGAGCACAAACCTTCGGCAAAACCAGGGATGTCATGCACGCTGTGTGCTTGGCCTAGCACCAACCCTTGCTTGCCAACGGGCTGAGACGGCAGGCCGTGGTTCGCCCAATCGGTTTGTAAAGCCTCACGGCTGATGCGTGAAGTATTGACGCGCCATGTCATCGGCGCCGCATGGTTGTTGGCACGCAAGATATCTTGCCAATGGTCTGGGTGATCTTGCTGCAAACGCTTCACCCACCATTCGGGGTGATTCCATTGCGCCTGTATATCGCTGTCCGTGGCTTTGACCAACGCATCACGCTCACGCAAAAAACGGCGCAGACATGCATTCAAAAAGTTGGCTTGCATTTGCAAACTGCGGGTTTTCTTAGCGGCCTCGACGGCTTGATTCACCAAGGTGTGCGGCTCATACGGTGCATTTTCGGGGTCCCATGCAAGCGCAAGGGCCGTACAAAGCAAAGCATCCGGCAAAGGCGCCGGCGCGCGTGAAGCCAACTGCGCACGCAAGGCTTGAGCGCGTCCCAACTGCCGCAAGGCTTGAAACAACAGCGCTTGCACGCCAGGGCGTAAAGCTGAAGGCACGGCCTCTATCGCGGCTGTCGCTGATACACCGCGCCGCACTTGCGCCAAGGCTTGGGCCACAGCTTGTAACTGCTGCCACAACGGGACAGGTGCAGATTTGTGTTCGTTCATTCCAAAATGCGTCCGGGTTTGAACTTGAACAAGCGCGCCATCCAGGCAGCAGGAAACATGTCTATCGCTTCGTTGTAATGCGTCACCGCTTGGTTGAAACGCTGCAAGTCGGGTTGAATGGAAATACCCAACTCAGCCCACCGCTGCGTCAGCTCGGCTGGCACTGACACGTAATACACCTCGGGGTGCGTGAGGGCTTCCCATGCATCTTGTAAATCACGACTCGTCGCCACCAGGGCGATGGACGACGAGGGGTCCAATGGATGCTCTTGCATACGGGCAAGCGCCATCGCCGACAGATTGGCCGCGACTTGCAAACGCGTCCAATGACTTGCCCCCAACTCGGGCGACACCGCTGTTTGCCAACCCGAAGGCGACGTGACCGCTGCGGTCGTGGCCTCTTGCACCAGCGCTTGGTAGCGCAACATGAGCTCTTCGAGCACCGCAAATTGTTTGTTCACTGCCGTGCGCAACCCCACCAAACGGCGATATGCACCCACGCTCCAAAACACCATCACAGCGACGAATAACCAAAACCACCACGCATCAAGCATGCCGCACTCCTTGTGCTGTTTACCCATGAGCCCAAACAACAAAGGCCCTTTCGGGCCTTTGTTGAGAGGGTCGCTTTACGCTTCT
>ERZ650301.245-NODE-245-length-14559-cov-7.459735_pt1 | contig 14559 bp, 14 predicted proteins | sample MGYA00376237_ERZ650301 | MGnify/ENA primary metagenome ERZ650301 (study PRJEB26733, sample SAMN07839255) | wastewater metagenome | biome: small river; feature: stream; material: water | place: USA: North Carolina | collected 2016-04-05 ...
AGGGTGCATAAACACTCGATCTGGCAGCTTTTTACTCTAACTTCACTCTATTACCAAATGGTGCTACCACTTCAGCTCAAGAGGCCTGGAAAGAACTATACATCTTTGTGTCGTAGTTCGGCTGGATTCTGACTTTTTATTCTTGTGCCAACTAGCCTTTCGTTCAGCAGAACATCTATCTGCCCTGCTTTGTTGGCAACTGCCATCTTCATGCACTTCACAACGTCGTATTTTTAGATCTACTGGGCAGCAAAGTTGCCACTTGTCGCGATAGGCCTCTCCAAGACTCATTTTTGTCGCGAAATCACTCTGCAACTCAACTTTGCCTCACGACGATAGCTACGCGCAATCACAATGACAAAGTGCAAAAAAGTCGATAAAATGCATGAAATTTCAATGAATTCTCCACCATGACAGCCATGCTCATGCAGCCATCGTCAGCTCTTCGTGGCGCAACTGCCCACTTAGCGGATTCTCTTCGTGCCGGACATGTGTATCGGCGTGAAGATTTAGCACGCCTAAGCAATGCTGTTGATCGCCACCTCCGCGAATTGGTATCAATGGGAAAGCTTCAGAAGCTGGCTCAAGGCCTCTACCATGCGCCAAAAAAGTCCCACTTCGGGCTGTTACCGCCATCAGATGAACAAGTCGTGAGAGGATTTCTTCGCGACAAGGATTTTTTAGTGTTCTCACCATCAGCATATAACTCTGTTGGACTAGGTACTACTCAGCTTTACAACCAGACTCTTGTCTACAACCACAAACGTCATGGCATCTTCCGCCTTGGCAAGCGTCAATTTGATTTCCGCGTGAAACCGCGCTTTCCCAAGAAGTTGACACAAGAATTTCTTTACGTCGATTTGCTGAACAACTTGGAGGAGTTAGCTGAGGACAGAGAGTCTGTTCGCAGCCAAGCTCGTAACAAGTTGCCAACCTTTGACGCAACACGTCTGCAACATGCATTGGATAGCTTCGGCAACATGGCCACCCGAAAACTTGTTCGGGAGTGGATGAGTGTCTGAATTCCTTCACAACCGACGCGACTTCGAACAGTTACTGGCAGTTGTGGCTGATGATCGAGGACTCGACCCAATGTTGGTCGAGAAAGACTACTGGATCATGCACTGCCTGTGGGGCCTTCAAGCTCAGGGCTTTGAGTTTGAGTTGAAAGGTGGCACGTCTTTATCCAAGGGTTTTGGCGTCATCCATCGCTTCTCTGAGGACATTGACATTCGAATTGAGCCACCAACTGATTTAGATGTCAAAACTGGTCGTAACCACGACAAGCCCGCTCACATTGCATCAAGGCGCTCATACTACGATGCGTTGGCAATGCGCATCAACATTGCTGGCATTGAGAGTGTTGAACGGGACACATATTTCGATGATGAAAAGATGCGTAGTGCTGGAATTCGTCTTTCATACACACCTCGCACGTCAAGCTTGGCTGGTGTCAAAGATGGAATCTTGCTCGAGCTTGGTTTTGACGACACAACACCTAATCGCCCTGTCACGATCTCATCGTGGGCTTTAGATTTCGCTCGAGAGAGAGGCATTAAAGTTTTAGACAACCGTGCGGTTGATGTCCTTTGCTATGCACCGACTCACACTTTCGTTGAAAAGCTACAAACGATCTCCACGAAATTTCGTCGCCTGCATGAGACTAAAGAATTTCCATCCAACTTTCTAAGGCACTATTACGATGTCTATTGCCTGCTCGATTTGCAAGAAGTGCAAACTTACATGCAGCAGCAGGCATATCACGAGCGTAAAGAGCAACGCTTCAGAACTGGCGATGAGTTGGTAATTGCAAACAATCCAGCATTCACCTTGAGCGATCCTGAACAACGCGTGCTTTTCGCGAATGAATATCGCAAGACTTCCGCGCTCTACTACGCAGGTCAGCCTGCATTTGATGAACTACTTGCTAGGTTGGAGCTGTACATCGGCTCAATGTAATTCGTCAACTTTTTTCGCGACACTGAATAAATTAACCCACACTTCTACAAATCAGGAGCGGTAAAACGTTAGGCGAAGTCACACACGATTGAAATGTTCCCTTAATGATTTCGAGCCCTCGGGCTTGTGTTCTAAACATCGTGTCATCCACCACCCGTGAGTGACCATCATCTTGCTTGGTTCACCGCAAATTTCGCAGGTCTTCGCTGATTTGTCAGCACCTAACATCGCTTTTCGGACTTGCTCTAACCGCTCGCTCCCCCCAGCAATTGACTGATCAAAATTTACGTAGACACGAATACAGCCAAATTTTTCTTTAATTTGCGTAATTTCATCCCGCTGTTTATCGAAACCAGCTGCTTCCATTGCGCTGAGGATTGTGTCAAGCACACCGAACCACCCGGGACCGTGCTCAAGTGGAACTTTGATTTTCCATTTCGAAATCAGTTCAGATTCATACATGCGAATTTTCTTTCTATGAGCCAACAGGCAACTCTAGTAGTGAGGAGGCTGACCAAGGCTTGATGCAAATGTATTTTTGAAATTTACACTGAACAACTATCAAATATTCTTGAGTAACTCCACTAACTATCTCGAGTTCATCGCTCACTTATCTCAAACGATCTTGAGATTTTTATATCTAGCAATGGCAGTCAGCGTTTTGAGGGAAAACGATTTATACGGTTCGAACTTATTTCGCTGCCACTGTTCACGGTCACCACCTTCAGCACAGCCCTCAACCAACTACGCAATGGCGGATTAGTGCCGCCAGATGTGGCAAGAAGGCCCTTGAGTTGCATAGGCCAATCCTCAGTCACATCTACCGCAACAATCCAAAAAAATCCCCCAATATTTTAAATAATTTTTTTACTATTATTAAGATTTTTTAATAGTATTTATTAATCTATAAATTATTCTGAAAAGATCATTGTGTTATTTATCCGCAACACATTCTTTTTGTTTCTGTGTGTTTGTGCTTTTTGGGATATGCTTCGTTCAACACACAAACATCTCTGGATGCACACATGAACATCAAATCAGCACTAAATGCAGATACCTCACGGGCATTGGACCTGCGTCATAGATGAAGCTCACTTCATCTCTGCCCCACCGTCAGCAGCATCTGATGGGAGAAAGTAGGTATTTTTAGATGAACACAAAAATTTGGAACGATGGCGTTCGTTCTGTTCAAGCATTTGTAGAAATGACTCAAGCGCATCCGACGAGCAGCAGCGGGAAGCAAGCCGCAAGCTTGTTGCTATCCGCGATTCTGGGTCAAGGGAGTTGCAATCTCAATCGGGTGAGTGTCTTTGACACATACAACCGTCAGCATGCAATGAACATCATCAATGCGGTTGGAGAGCATGCGGGCAATTTTTGCACGCACGTGAGTCAAGTACACAGTGCTTCCCTTCGTCGCATCAGTAAGACCATCGCTAAATAAACCAGAGTAGAAAGGAAATGACATGCGTAATAACTCTGGAAAAGAAAATTACTTCAGTACAGACAACTGGACAGTGAAGGGAAACATTGCGACGCACAAAAGTGGAATTACAGCCACTGCAACACTGAGCACTACAGATCAAACAACGGTTTGTTGCACCTTGGAAATCGGTACGAAATATAACGATTCTGAGGAGGTCGATATTGGAGCGTTGACCGTTGAAGCCGCTTTGTTAGTAATGGAAGGCAAACTTTCACACAGCAACGATAAGTATGCACCAGACGCCTACGATATTCCAAGGGCAATCTCGCACCAGTACAAAGGTTTCGGAGAAGCGTTCGGGGTCGTTTGGGAAGAAGAACTACAAAAAATCGTCTATTTTCGCGATGTCATGCCCAAAGAAATTTACATCCCCTTTTCGCGGGGAGACTATTCAGGACTGGCAACTTGGTCAAAAACAAAAGAAGCACAAAGTGTCATGCAAGAACTAGGTGTGTATGGCGAAATCAAGTTAGGTTACTGTAGCGATTACCTTTTTTTTGATATCTTCACGCCTGAGGTCATCGCAGACTTGAGGGCTAATCGGAAGGCATAGTCAGGTTCAAAGTTGTTTTTTGTTTTAAGCCCTTGGAATTTTTCCAAGGGCTTTTTTGTGACGACATTCATTCTCAAGAGTTGAGACGAATGCTAGAGAAATCCCATCCGATGAGTTTTCTTCTGAGTTTTCGCTTCAATCTGAACTGAGCCTCGTCCGTCACGGACTGCACATGCGATAGACAGTTTCAGTAATTGCTTTTGCTTACGCGGCGAGTGCTCGGAGAGCTTTAACAACTCTGAGTATTCCAACTCGGGAATTTGCACCAGACGCCCTTTTAGGTTTTTGATTTCTTCAGCATAAATGGAGCCGGCAATTTCGATAGCTTGTTCCTCCGTTGGATTAGGAATTTCAATCTCAACAATTCGGCTCCTCAGTGGGGCACTTAAGTTTTTTGTCGAATTGGCAGTGAAGCACCAGTTCAGATGCTCTAAATCAAGAGGAAGTTCAGGAAAGCACACATCGGTGAAGCGACGAGATGTTTGGCTTTCAAGTAGCGCGAGCATCAAATCAAGAACTGAACCATGTTGGTCAGTACGACCGACTTTCTCTACTTCATCGATACAAAACAAGGCATTTGCAGGACGAGGCTCCAAAGTTTTAGGATTCGTTTCGAGCATCATTGCTCGAAAAATCAAACCGACATCAGCAGACGTATAGTTCCTAGAGAGTCCATTTAGGACGTGCGCAGCTTGAATTGAGCTGGCATCAAAAATCCTGCCAGTGATGTCCAAGGCTTCTGACAACTCATTCAACATCGCAGACTTACCAATGCCCGGGGAACCAATAAGACAAAAGTTCTGTAACTTTAATGCCTCACCAGTGACTACTTGTAGATGGATTTGCGGAACTACGAAGTCCAAAAGAAATTTCGAAAAGTTCTTATATTTTTCAGCAAGTGCCGTAACTGCTTTGATATGAATATCCGACGCTTTCACTAACTGCCGAAAACACTGACTAACTTTGATCTCTGTAACTTTCTTCGAAAGCTGCTCATTTCCAGACACGACCTTGCGGAGATTGACCCAGTCCGAGATTTTAAAAAGCTCATGCCTGTCGGAATCTAAGTCAATAACACTTTCATATTTTCGTCCAGACTTACGAAGCTCTCGGATATCGATTTGAAGAACTCCATTCAAATCTTTATCAAGCTGTTCTTGAAGTTTTCGTGCACGAGCGTTCGAATTTGCCTTGTTGAAGCTATTGAGTTCCATCTTTAAATCTCCTTGATGGAACGCAATGTATTTTTCAAACAGCAGCTAGACAACCACGAAGAATTCTTGAGTGATTCGCATTGAATTCGCTTAGAAATCTCTTAATGATCACAAATAAATTTCAAGTATTTCATACGCTTAACTTCGATCTTTCATTGAGTTTCAAACAAGTACGGCAACGTCACTTATACAGCGGTTCCCGTCTTTCAGGACGAAATCCTGAACGATCGGTTTCTGCCATACAGCGATCACACGCACAAGCCACGAGTTCTCTGCGCTCGGGACCTTGCTTAGGCCTACAACCCTTCGGCATTGGACTGGACCGGCTGGGAAAGGTCAAGTTCGGTAGCTAGCGCCGTCTTGGCGAACAGCCTCTTCATTAGCTTAGCCAGTCTCGCCGACTCGGGACTCGGGTCGTTTGCAATCGCTCGGCACGCATCCATGAAGCGCTCCGTGGCGTTGCCGAAATGCGGATCGTAAGTTCCACGCTGCAACCGCATCTGGATCATGCGTCTCATAAATTTAGGCAGACTTTCGACGTTCATATCTCGAATAGCTGATTCGAAGTCAGCGGTCGTAGCCCTCTTCATGGCGACCTCCTGCATCGTTCCCCAACCGCTTTGCTCAACGATGTGATTACAGGCGTCCACCACAGTCGCTTGCGCTTGAGCGTGCGCATTAGCCGCGTCGAAGACGGCCCGGATATCAGAGTGGAGAGGATTGCCGAAGGGGTTCTCGTCGTTCGGAGCTGTGCCACCTACTCCTTGAAACGCGACGATCCAAGCCTGAATCACCTGAGTGCCTACCGCTTGACCGCCTTCTAGTCCGGCCAATATGTCGTACAGCTCGGTAGAGAGGTAAGGATCAAGCTGGGGAGCGACGGCAGGAAAGCTGGCAGCTTCGGCTACCAAATCCGTCTCGCTAACACGGTGGTCCCATATCGCCTTGGTGATGAAGGCTCGCACGTTCTGGCGAGCCTCCATCGTCTGCCCTTCTGAGACGTAACGATTGATGATGGCCTGCACTTGATCGCCCACGAAGAGCCCGGACTCCAAGAATTCGACAAGAACCTTCTCGAAGTCATCGCAGCTGTGGATGCCCAACTCGCTAATGAGCATGCGCCATCTGTCCTCGCGTTTTTCCTCTTCGGTCGGCTCAGCTTTTTCTTTTCGACTTATTCGAGCCCAATCTGGGTTCCCGACGTTCAGCGCAAACTGAAAGCTGGGGCCGTCTTCCAACCCACGGTAGTGAATCGCGGAGAAAAGCGCGATTGATGGCACGCACCGAGCTTGTATGGCCTCGGAGAGATCGCGGCCAGCAAGAATCTGGTTTGCGGCCTTCACGATCTTGCCAATGATTCGAATGTTCGTGATTCCGCTCGCCATAACGGCACGGCGCAGAGCCGGCTCGTATTTGGACGGCCAAATATGAATGGCGATGCCGAACGCCTCCTCTGGCGTGGTCGCAAGCCTGATTTCCTGGTCAATTACCTTCTCACGGAACGTAGTCCAGAGATGTTCTTGTTCTGTTTTTTGGGAGAGCTGGTCGTCATTGAGCACGAGGAGAAATCTGACGTCAAACTGCTTGGAATATTCGTCAATAAACCCTAACACCTCGTCGATGCCAAGTTTTTCGTGCTTGCGCTCTATATCGTCTATAACGATCAGCTTCTCCCGCAGTACAACCGGTGCCATGAGCAAAAGGTTGAGATCGTTAACTGCAGCCAAGGCTTTGTAGTGCTCCGCGAGAGCCTTGAAACCCACCTTCACCATGTTCTTCACGACCTCGACCGTACCGCCATGCTCCTCGGCTCCGGGGATGGCAACCTCCATGAGCTTGCGCTTAATTTGATCGACGTTGGACAAACCGAAGAGTGAAACATACAAGGAGTTCTTCACCTTGTCGTCGCCCGATCCACCCCTGACATCCTCCCAGAGATGCGTCTTGCCAGCTCCCCACTTCCCCGATAGCGCGATGACATTATTGTCCGAGTTGTCGAGCATCTCGATCAGTTGCGCCTTAGTTTTCTCAAGCGACATAGGTCCTCCTTGTGTGCGCCATGCCTGCGACCAAAGGGCGCTAGGAGGCACCCTGATAAACATTATCCCTGCGGAAAATCATGCATATTTGCGACGCATCAACGCTGCTGCAGGTTCAATAAACCCTCCTGGGTCTAAGAAGGCGCCAATTGCATGTGCAGCCTTACAGAATCGAGGTTGAAGCGATGTTGCAGTAAACGACACAAACGATCACTCAAAGAGCAACGAACATCCCTATTGTTAACTCTTTCACCCGGTGACCGTTCTCTACGGACGCTGACTTTCGCGCCACAGAACTAGACGACCGCTATCAGCCTAAAGCAGACATAAGTCTCCGCCCGCCAACGACTGAGATCGTCTGTATGAAATCATCCCCCTCTTCTTTCTGAAGACCCGATATGCCTGCCACTAACAACAACACTCTTATAGGAGTGTTGTTGTTAGTGGCATCGCCACGCTCTTGAGCTAAAACAAAAAAAGATTACTAGACCCCTTAAAAAGCTCTAAACCTTAGCGATTACATCTTTATGGATCTTGCGCGCTGTGCGTTTTGACCATCACAAGGAGTAAGTATGTACTTGAGCAAACACACGTTAGACGCCGTGGATTGGGGCAAATCAGCAGACATCGACATGATCGCGGTCGATGCAGCATTAAAAGCCCCAAATCCAAACCCTCGCTCCCCGGCATTTGCAGTTCAAAAAATTTTCAGGATCGCCGAGTCATACACCGGGGAAGACCAGATTTTCATGACCAGGGAGGACTTCTTAGTCATGTTCCCCGGTTTCAAAGGATCGTTTTACCAGGGGCAGATGAGTTGGAATAGCACTAACTCATGCTGGAGCCTTGAGGATGGACCGACTGTCGATGCTTCTCGTATCCAAGAAGATGCAATGCGGTGGTACCTGAATGGGTGGGATTTCACTCGCCACACGCGCGACACCGATTTTCGTTACCCAGAGGACAAAGAATTTGGACCATCCGGTGAAGGCGTAGATCGACTCTTTAGTGCACTCATGCCGCTTGAAGATGAGTTAACGCGACGCATTTTTATTGAACGACATACGAACCGGATAGGTTATTGCGACGTCTACAAGTCTGACACTCCGGAAATGTACGTTGCTGATACTGGATTTTTCGATGATCAAAGAACTTACGGTGTTCGATTCGAAAAGCAACCCTTTTGGCAACTTGAGGGGATAACCGTGCCTGCGATGCTAAGCAACTACAACATTCTGAGCTACAGAGTACACAGCGTCTTAGCGCGTCGCAGCCCTCTGAAATAAATCAGTGTTCACACAGTGCAAGGTCCTGCAGAAATGCATACCTTGCTCTGTGTACTTGGAGGCACAGGTTAGACATGAAACGACGCATACCAATTTTTAGTGAGTCTCGGACCGACTCATTTCAGAAACTCAAGAATCAAAAAATATTTTTACTCCTGCCCTATAAAACCTCAAAAGGCGAGCGATTACATAGGAATGGACCACTAGCAGAGTGCGTAGCGGCCATTCATAAGGAGAGAGAGATGAGAAAAGTAGACATTTTTAAAGACATTGCCGGTCGCACAGATGAGATCTTGGATGCACTCGGGATTGACCAGCGCTCCCGCTTCCGTCACATTCACTGCCCAATACCTAGCCATGACGATCATCGCCCATCATTTCGTGTGGATTCACAAAAAGAACGATTTATCTGTAGTTGCTCGCCGATTGGCGGATCAATGATCGATTTAGTCATCGCAATGGGACATGCGGCGAACTTTGTCGAAGCAGCGCGTTGGTTACGTCGAAAATTGATGATTCAAATGACGACTGTGAAGCCATTTCGAATTGAAAACAACTTCGTGGAAGATGCGCAAGATGCAAAAGAGTCTGCTAACCGCGACGACATATTGCGCGTGTTTTCTCATTGCGTGGACGTCCCACCTTTTCATCCGTACCTGGTCAAGAAAGGGATTCTTCCGTTAGGGGCACGCTATGAAGCGACGTTGAAATCGATCGTACTGCCCATTCACGATTCGGACTATGTTTTTCAAGGGATGGAGTACATAGATGACCGTGGAAACAAATTCTGCATTGATGGCACGAAGAAATCTGGCAATGGCCTCATGCTCGGCAATCCTGATTCGAGTCCAGTCTTATGTGTAACCGAAGGGTGGGCGACGGGCGTTTCTGTTCACACAGCGCTTGGTGGGGTCCCTGTATTAGTGACTTTCGGAGCCGGGAATCTTTCGGCTGTGAAAAACTTTGTTAAGCCCGATCAAGATGTCTGGTTTTTTGCTGACAAAGATGAAAACGGCATCAAAGCAGCGAACGATGCTGCTAAGAAACTTGACCCACCTGGATCCGTCTTACTTCCTACGTTGGATGACTTTAATGAAGATTTCCTAGGAGCTTTAGGGCAATCTAACTTCGTAAAAATCAAACAAGCATTTCAGCATGTGAAGGGAGAAAAATGATGTCTGAAACAAAACCCATTGGCCTTCTTGATTCGTTCTCAGATAAGCCAAGGATGACTAGCTTTAACCAACCTTCTGCAACCGAAACTTCAAGCTTGTCGGCAAATCTTGGCTGGTTAGGAAACCCAATTGATCTTCGAGATACAAACGAGATTTCACAAAAAAAAGTGGACTTCGCGATAGCACCAATCTTTGCTGCAGGACGTGCAGCACTTGTAACGGGGTTGGGGGCATCGTCAAAATCAACGCTGCTCAAACAACTAGCTGTTGCAATAACAACTGGCCGAGATGTTTTAGGCATGTCGATTCCCCAAGTCGGCAAAGCAGTGCTGATCCTTGCTGAGGATACAGAAGAGGACGCGCATCGAAGTCTTGATGCAATCTTCAAGTCAATGCAATTGAGCGATCTTGAAATTTCTTTAGTTCAAGACCGCTTGTATATCTTTGCTGCAGCGGGTAAAGACTGCGTAATCGTGTCCGGCGAAGATGGAAAAACTTCCGTTCGAGTTGAACAACTTCTTGAATTTGTCTCGCAGTTGAGCGATGTTCGACTAATCGGACTAGACCCTGCAATTGCACTGACGCGCGGTCGCGAGCTTGATGAGGTGGCTCAGCGAGAGTTGGCTAACACCGTTGAGCGCATTGCAATTAAAACTGGTGCTGCGGTTTTGGTCATCAGCCACGCTGCAAAATCGATACAGCATCAGCAAGAAATTTCATCACATGCAAGTCGTGGAAGCGGCGCTATTACTGACGCCTTTCGGCTTGAAGTGTTGATGAAGGTCATGACTACCAAAGATGCAAAAACATTTCGAGTCCAAGAAATCAATAGACATCAATATGTTCGAATGCAAGTCACAAAAGCAAACGCACTCCCTCCAGCTTTAATAAAGCCTACTTGGCTGGAGCGAGTTTCAGGTGGTGCATTAACCCTTGCATCGTTAACTCCTGCAGCACCAACTTCATGGGAGCGAGTGCGCCGTGGACTTGAGATTTTCTTTGAGTCAAATCAAGAAACTGGCGCACCACAAAGTTTGAAACTCACATATGCCAAGTGGAAAACGATGGCACTGAGTTCAGGACTATTAACAGGAACGACAACCTCTGCGCGTGATATGTCTGCGCGCAGACTGTTCAGCTCAATAAAAGAAGCTAACTGGATTCATGAAGTTGAAGGTGAATGGACAGCAACATCAGAGGGTGAACAAGAAATCTTGGAATGAATGACTTTTTAGTCCCAAGCAAAGGGCTTGCGGTGAGGCCCTTGCTTGGTTTGTAATAATGCGGGATTAAAGCGGTGGCGGATTTTGATAAACCATAACGCCTTCGCCATCACCGCCGATTCCCATGGCTGATTCGACACGCTTTGCTAGAGCATTTGACACTGCGATCCGCAATTCGCGTTCTTCGCGGGCCAAGCACTCTTCTTCGCTCTCAAAAGTCAGGTCCTCTAATTGATCTAAGTTCACAGGGTTTGAACTGAGCGAGTTAATCGAATTTACAGTCATCAAAGGTAAGACCTTTTGGAAAGTACTCAGCCGCTCTGTGCTTTCGAACTCAACGGTGTACAAGGGCAAGGCAGCTCGTACGGTTGTGTTAATTGTCACAAGTTCAATCTTCTTAACTGTGAAGCAAACACCATAACTTAGTAAAGTCTCAAAGAAGTCATGTATCGCTTCATATGAGATGTGATAGAGGCTATAAGTCTTGCTTTTAAATAAATAGCTCAGATCTGCGTCAGGAAATTTCTCTTTCAAATAATGAAATTCAATCAACTGAAAGAACGAGATTTCTGGTCCTTTTTCTTCGTTAATGAAGAACCGTTCACTGCCTGTATCGGAGACGTAAATGAATGTGTTCATCAACTTAGCTAGGCCAAATACCTCGCCGTCGTTTACACAATCCAACCCGAAATGTCCTCGCAATAGCTCTCCCACTTGGGTTGTATCACTTTTCATGATCTCGGAAATATGATTTGTGGTCTCTGATGTGGTCAGCGGAAATTGAGGGATTCCCTTAGTCGTGTTTGTCATTGCATTTCTCCTTTGCGAAAGCGTGCTTTTTTGAAAGTAGCGCTACCGACTCATTTCGATAGCACGTGTATGCAGCGTACGCAAAGGAAAAATAATGAGCGGATTCAGAACATTCAAAGCAGTCAACAACTCAAATTTTCAGAGTTGTTTTATTTTCAATATTTAATTTTTAATAGCTATTAAGAATTAATATAAATTTGATTTTTGCAACAACTGGATGCTGTTCAATGCCAATCACGCTCTATGCTTTAAGGGAATAACAGAGTGCTCGCACAGAGAAATCACAGGTACTCGCCGTGCTTTGATCAATCACTCCATCGGCTTCGCCAAATTGTCTAAAAGCATCGCGACGTAAGGCTTAGGAAGCATGTGGCCAGCACCTTCCACAACAGTGACTTTGATGCCAACCAACTCACCAAACACCTTGGAGTTTGCATAGCTTTGCCAATCTTCCGAACCTGTGTGTATCTCGCAATTCAGTGGCACTGGAAACTTACCTGTACTTGCAAGCTCTAGCAACTTCTCTGCATACGGAGGAATGAAGTTCATCGGGCGAGTTTGATCGTCGTTAGCAAACTCACCAACAATTGGTGAAAGCAAGACGACTTTACCGAAGTAAGGTTCGCCAAGAAGCGCTTGAGCATGCAGAAACAGGTATGCCCCGAAAGAGTTGGCTATGACACACGCATCGACTCTCCAGAAGTAATCACGCAAATCTGAAGCTATCGTTTGAACTTGCGCTTGAAATCCAAGCGACTTGAACTCACCAACTGTCTCTCGACCTGTTACGTCATACCCTCGTTCAAGCAGCGCCTGCCCCAGCCCAGTGCTGATGAGACCGCCGTGCCCGGGCAAGTAGTAAATGGTTTCAGCAGTTTTAGCGTGAACAGGCTGAGTGTTTGCTTTTAAGACCGAAGTCCCAGTTCCACTCCATCGATGACACACATGATTCGAAGCAACCACTGAGAAGCTATTAAGCTTGGGCGTGCGACGCTCTGAGGCCGCAATTTGAAAATAGTCAAAGCCACACCGAAGTAGACGCCCATCTTTGATGGTGAAGCCACAGCTTTGACAGGATTCAGGTTTTTTCTCGTTGGAAGCCGTTGTCGTATTCATCACCGTCTAGTTTAGTTTTATTTCTGTAAACAGCTGCGACAATTGCCACATGAGTCGAGAAGAAACAACAAAGATAGCTAATGATGGCCTTAGGTATAAGTCCAAAGAAAGCGGCTCCCCTTTTGGGGGTTCACAGTCTATGGGAACGATGAGTTGCTACAAATGTGGACTACACAAGCCAAGAGCACTAGGAACCTTTAAACGCCTACTCAACCAAAGCATGTTCATGTGCGGTGATTGCAAACCAGCGCCCAAAGCGGTTTAATTCTTTCTTTTCACTAATTACATTGTTATGACGACCTTTGCAAATCAACTGAAATCTGAAATCGCTCGTATAGCTAAAAAGGAAGTGCGGGCTGAAACGCAACAGTTGAAAAAAGCTTCTGCTATGTATCGATCTGACATCGCTGCCTTGAAACGTCATATCGCTGCGCTCGAAGTCACTGTGAAAAAGCTGAATAAAGCTCAACCCAAGCCTGTCCTTAAGGTGGAAAAGGAACCAGCCACTGCGCTGCGCTTCCGCGCTGGTGGTTTCGCCACACTCCGCAAGAAGCTGGAACTTTCTGCTGAGCAAATGGGCAAGCTCATTAATGTTTCCGCACAGTCTATTTATCATTGGGAAGCTGAGAAATCTCGTCCACGAGCAAGCCAACTCCCTGCGATTGCTGCGGCCCGTAAGCTGACCAAGAAAGAAGCTTGGACCAAGCTAGGCCTTTGATTCGACATGCGTGAGCGTCACAACGTTTACGTCATCGAGCTAGACAACGACGTACTTTATGAGGCAAAGTTCAAGAAGGCCAATTCTGACTATGTGACAGGCAAGCCTTGCGTCTATGTTGGAATGACGGGGCACGACCCAGACACTCGCTTTGATCAACACAAAGCGGGTATCAAATCAAACAAGTACGCCATGAAGTACGGCATCAGACTGATGCCTGAAATTTACGAAAAGCTCAACCCAATGCCCTATGGGGATGCGCAGTACATGGAAGTAGATCTAGCTATCAGACTACAAAAGCTAGGCTACGGCGTTTGGCAAAACTAGCGTGCATTCTGTACTAGAGAGCTGCACCGTGAATGAGCGGCTTCGGCTTTCGTTGCTGTCGCCAAGAATCGTAGAAAACATTCTGAATGGTGTTCAACCAGAAGGCTTGACCATGCAGTGGCTGACGAGGAATAGTTTTCCTGCTGACTGGAGCAAGCAAGATCAGTTATTTCAATGTATTCAAACGGCTTTAGCCTTATGAATAAACCAAAAAGTTTAAAGTTGACAGTAGCATGATTGACAAATATTTTGCTCCTGATTATCACTTAACCCATCAAGAGAAGACATTTACAACAATTTTCTGTGCGTTCCACCAATGTGCCCTGAAGCGCTTTTTGATCTCGAAATCGCTCGACGAGGACGTGCAGATAACTCAGCAAGAATGCCACATTGGTTTGTTTCCCGTGCTTCAATGCAAGTTTCTCGCAATTCTTTGAGTTGACGCTCAAGTGTGCGTAACTCTTTGATCCTTGCCGCAACGTGCGCCATATGTGTATCTATCAGTTCATTCACACCAGCGCAGTCACCTTGCGGTGCGTCCTTGAAAGTCAGTAAGGTTCGAATTTCGTTCAGTGTCATATCCAGACTTCTGCAGTTTCGGATAAAAGACAGCCGAGCCGCATGTTCGGGGCCATAAATTCGATAGTTGCCTT
>ERZ650301.246-NODE-246-length-14557-cov-7.276031_pt1 | contig 14557 bp, 15 predicted proteins | sample MGYA00376237_ERZ650301 | MGnify/ENA primary metagenome ERZ650301 (study PRJEB26733, sample SAMN07839255) | wastewater metagenome | biome: small river; feature: stream; material: water | place: USA: North Carolina | collected 2016-04-05 ...
AAGACGGCGTCATCTACACCCCTGACTTGTCGGCTGGCGCTTTGAACGGCATCACCCGCAACACCGTGTTCCACATCGCCAAAGATTTGGGCCTCGAGATCGTGCAAAAGCGCATCACCCGCGACGAGGTGTACATCGCTGACGAAGCGTTCTTCACCGGTACCGCCGCTGAAGTGACCCCAATTCGTGAACTCGACCGCATCCAATTGGGTGAAGGCAGCCGCGGCCCAATCACTGAAAAAATTCAAACGGCGTTCTTTGACATCGTCAACGGTCGCAATCCGAAGTACGCCCATTGGTTGACCCAGGTCTAAGCGGCCAAGTCTCAGCTTTCGCAGGAACAAAAATGAGCCACACAGTTGAACTCTTAGCCAGCGACCTCAATGGTCAAGGCGGCGTGTTTTGCCCCAACCCCAAAGCCGACATGAAGCTTTGGAACAGCCACCCCAAGGTTTACTTGGATGTGGCCTCAACCGGCGAAGCCAAGTGCCCTTATTGCGGCACCGTGTACAAACTCAAAGCCGGCGAACACGTTGGCGGGCACCATTAAAAAAGCACTGGCCAAAAACGCGCTGATCATCGCGCCCCAATGGATTGGGGATGCCGTGATGACAGAGCCTTTGCTGCGCCGCTTGGCCGCGCGCGGTGAGCGCCTCACCGTCGCTGCGCTGCCTTGGATTGCACCGGTCTACCGCGCTATGCCAGGCGTGGCCGAGGTGATCGAGATGCCGTTCAAACACGGCGGTTTGCAGCTCAAGGGCCGTTGGACGCTGGCCCGCCAGCTGCGCGGTCGCTTTGAGGCGGCCTATGTCTGTCCCAACTCGCTCAAAAGTGCGCTGATTCCTTGGTTGGCAGGCATTCCCAAGCGCATGGGTTACACCGGCGAAATGCGCTTTGGTTTGTTGACCGATCGACTCGACAACCCCCAACTCGAAGAGCGTCCGCCCATGGTGGAGTGGTACGCCGCGCTGAGTTTGATGGGCCAGACCTACGCTGAGCCTGAGCTGCCCATGAAGTTGACGGGCGACCTGCGCCCCGTCCTCAAAATGCCGCCGCAGTTGATGGACCAAGCGCTGGAAGAGTTGAGCCGCATCCCTAGCTTGCCCGTGTTGGCGCGCAACAGCTATGTGGTGTTTGCACCGGGTGCGGAGTACGGGCCTGCCAAGCGTTGGCCTGCCAAACACTTTGCCGAATTGGCCCTCAAAATTGATCGTCCCGTGTTGGTGTTGGGCTCCGCCAAAGAGCACGACATTGCCGAAGAAATCACCCGCATTGCCAACGCGCAGCAGCCGGGCCATTGCCACAACTTGGCGGGCAATACCAATTTGGTGCAGGCGTTTGCCTTGATTGCCAACGCGCACCGCGTGGTCAGCAACGACTCCGGTTTGATGCATGTGGCCGCCGCCTTTGGTGTGCCACAGGTGGCGGTGTACGGTTCGTCCAGCCCCGAACACACCCCGCCTTTGAACGACCGCGCACGCGTGGTGTGGCTGCGTGTCGACCCCAATTACCAGCCCCCGCTGGCTTGCGCACCTTGCTATGAGCGCACCTGTCCGCTGGGGCACATGCGCTGTTTAGAAGACGTTTCGGCCGAGCGCGTTTACAAGCTGCTTTGAGCCACGCGGCTTAGGCCGGCAGCATCACCACAAAGTTGGCCCCGCCACCCGCGCGGTCTTCGCAAGTCACATCCCCGCCGTGGCGTTGCACGATGGACCTGACCAATGACAGGCCCAAACCCACGCCACCCTCGCGTTCGCTGGCGCCTGGCAAACGGTAAAACGGTTCAAAAATGCGTTCACGCAAATCCACCGGCACGCCGGGGCCGCGGTCGGCCACATTCAATCGCAGCCAAGATTTGCCGTCACGCGTGACGCGTGCCAGTCCGACTTGAATGTCGGAGGTGCCGTAGCGTCGTGCGTTTTCGAGCAAGTTGCGCAGCATGCGGCGCAGCAGTTTGGCCACCCCTGGCACGCTCAGGCTTTGCGGGTGCTCGCCCAAATCCAACGTGGCGTTGAAGCGGGCGCATTCCTCGCTCGCCAACCCAGTGAGGTCGACTTGTTCGATGGTGCCCAGATCCACCTCTTTGGCGTCGAGGCGGCTGGCGAGCAAGATTTCGTCAATCAACTGATCGAGCTCGCCCACGCTGCGCGAGATTTCGGCCTTCATGGCGGGTGAGGGCGTGTCGCCCATCAACTCGAGGCCCATGCGGATGCGCGTGAGTGGCGAGCGCAGCTCATGCGAGGCATTGGCCAGCAACGATTTGTGCGACGTGACCAATTGCTCCACTTGTGCCGCCGCATGGTTGAAGCGCTGGGCGAGGTAGCTCACTTCGTCGTTGCCTTCTTCCGCCACGCGTGCCGACAAGTTACCCGTGCCCCATTGCTCGACGCCCTTTTGCAAATGCTCCAAGCGCCGCGTGAGTCGACGCACGATGGGGTAGGTGCCCAGCGCCACGGCCAAGCCCACGAGACCGAGCGTCCAGAAAAAACCATAAGGCGGACGGCTCCAAAAGCTGCGCGGTGGGCGCGGCAAATGGATGTGCATCAATTCGCCGTTGTGCATGCGCACCATGAACTCGGGCCCTGTGCCAAAGTGCCCTGGAGGATGCGGCATATCGGGTGGTGGCAAGGGCGGAGCTTCTAGTGGCAGACCATCAGGCGGGCGAAGCCGTGCTTGGCCTTGACCGACCAAGTCGCCTGCGACGTTGCGCACCACCACTTCGCGCAAAGGCGGTTCGGCCGTCATGCGCATGATCCAACCCGCCAGCAGGGTGAGCATGGCAACAGCCAACACCACGGCAAACCAAAGGCGAACGTACAAAGGCAGGCGCAGCGCACGGTTGGACGTGGACGAAGAGGGCATAGGTTCAGTCTTGTTGTTTGGCAAAGACGTAGCCCACGCCACGCACGGTCAAGATGCGTTTGGGGGCTTTGGCGTCGTCTTCAATGGCGGCGCGGATGCGGCCCATGTGCACGTCGATGGAGCGGTCAAAAGCTTCGAGTTCACGGCCCCGAACTGCCTCCATGATTTGATCGCGGGTGAGTACACGCCCCGCGCGTTCGGCCAACACCCACAGCAAGTCAAATTGGTAAGACGTGAGTTCGCAGGCTTGGCCTTGCACGGTGACCAAGCGCGCATCGCGGTCCAGCTCCAGCGAGCCGAACTTGAGCTGTTGATGCGCCGAGGCGGGCGCACCGCCTGCTGACTCGTTGGGCCCGTGGCGACGCAGCACCGCACGGATTCGGGCCAGCAACTCTCGCGGTTCAAAGGGCTTGGGCAGGTAGTCGTCTGCACCGATTTCTAGACCGACGATGCGGTCCATCGGGTCGCCTTTGGCGGTCAACATCAGCACCGGCGTTTGTGCCAAATGGCCGGGCAGGCCACGGATGCGGCGGCAGACTTCCAAGCCGTCGATGTCGGGCAGCATCAAGTCGAGCAGCACCAGAGAAATGGGTGGGCTTTGGCTGTCTGCCTCTTGCAGCAAACGCAGCCCCGCCAAACCGTTGGCGGCGTGTTGCACATCAAAGCCAGACTGCCGCAGGTATTCACCCACCATGTGAGCCAAGCGGTGGTCGTCTTCAATCAATAAAAGTGTGTTCATGGTTTTTGCATCATGCGGTGTGAACCAGAGCCCGAACTTATCTGTTTCGTAAAGACGGCGTAAACGCTGTCAATCATCGTTGGCATGAAGGCGCTCTTGGATAGGCAATACCCGCGACGCCAGCCACACCAGCAGCAACACGGGGGCACCTAGCCAAGCCGTGCTGGTGAAAAAGGCGGCATAGCCGTGTGCGTCCACATACACGCCTGAAAAACCTGCCAGCCATTTGGGCGCGAGCAGCATCATGGAGCTGAACAAGGCGTATTGCGTGGCCGAGTAATTGACGTTGGTCAGGCTCGACAAATAGGCAATGAACGCCGCCGAGGCAATGCCGCTGGCCAAGTTGTCGGCAGAAATGACCCAAACCAAGGCCGTCAAATCATGGCCGCGTGTGGCCAACCACGCGAACAGCAGGTTGGTCAGCGCGCTCAACACCGCGCCGAGCATCAGAATGCGCATCACCCCTAAACGCATGGACAGCACGCCACCGATGAAGGCGCCCACCAGCGTCATGATCACGCCAAACACTTTGGTCACGGCGGCCACTTCGTCTTTGGTGTAACCCATGTCCACGTAAAACGGGTTGGCCATGATGCCCATCACCACGTCGCTGATGCGGTAGATGGCGATCAGCCCCAAGATGATGGCGGCTTGCCAGCGGTAGCGGCCAATGAAGTCGGCAAATGGTGCGACCAACGCGCTTTGCAACCACTCGCGCGCGTTGCGTGCGGGCGCCATAGGCTGTTGCGCCGGTTCGGGCGACAGCAGGACCGTCAACACGCCCAAGCCCATGGACGCCGCCATCGTCAAATACGCGGCTTGCCATGCTGCGTGTTGGTAGGCCGTGTCGGCCTCAGGGCCGGTGGCAGCGCGGGCGGCGATCCACAACACACCCGCACCCGCCCAAATCATGGCAAGGCGGTAGCCGGTTTGGTAGGTGGCGGCGAGCGCGGCTTGGTGCTGGGCATCGGCAGATTCGATGCGAAATGCATCGAGTGCAATGTCTTGCGTGGCTGAGCCAAAAGCCACCAGCAAGGCGCACCACACCACGGGTTCGAGCGCTTGTTGTGGGTCCAGCAACGCCATGCCCACCAAGCCACTCACCACCAGCGCCTGTGCCAACAGCAACCAGCTGCGGCGTCGACCCAACCAATGCGTGAGCAGCGGCAGTGGCAAGCGGTCGACCAAGGGCGACCACACCCATTTGAAGCCGTAGGCCAAACCGACCCAACTTAAAAAACCAATGGTGCTGCGGTCAATGCCAGCTTCGCGAAGTCTGAAACTGAGTGTTCCCAAAACCAACAAAAGTGGCAAACCTGCCGAAAACCCCAAACACAACATGCGCCAAGACGCAGGTTCCAAATACACCTTGAACGCGGCCAACCAACTGGGCGTTTGCGGTGTGGATTTATCGGTGGACGTCGTGTCAGCGGGCTGACTTGTTGTATCGTTCATGTCTCTATTTTCAGGCTTTCAAGCAGAGACTTTTCATGCTCACCAAACGTGCGTTTCTTTATGGTTGTGTTGGCTGTGCCTGTGGCCTCGGTTCGGGTGCCCTGTTGGCGCGTGATGGCGTGGAGGTGGGCAAAGAATCGGCGTTTGCCAGCTTGGTGCCTGCGGGTGAGGTGGAGCAATCGGCGCGTCAGCAATATGGCCAGATGTTGAAAGAAGCGGCCAGCAAAAATGCGCTCGGCCCCGATGACCATCCCCAAGTGCAGCGCTTGCGCCGCATTGCCAAAGAGCTGATTCCGCACAGTTACGAATGGAACCCCCGCGCCCGCGAGTGGAAGTGGGAAGTGAACTTGATCGGCTCGAACCAGATCAACGCGTTTTGCATGCCCGGCGGCAAGATCGCGTTCTACACCGGCATCTTGAATCAACTCAAACTCACGGACGATGAAGTCGCGATGGTGATGGGCCATGAAATTGCCCACGCTTTGCGTGAGCACGCCCGCGAGCGTATGGGCAAGGCCACCGCCACCAATGGCTTGGCGGCGATTGGCAGCACGGTGGCGTCGGTGTTTTTTGGCGTCAATCCGCAACTCACCGATTTGGTGGCCAAGCAAGGTGCCGGTCTGCTGAACCTGAAGTTCAGCCGTGACGATGAAACCGAGGCCGATTTGGTGGGCATGGAGTTGGCTGCCCGCGCAGGGTTTGACCCCCGTTCGGGCGTGACCTTGTGGCAAAAAATGAGCGATGCCAACAAAGGTGCACCGCCTCAGTGGCTCAGCACCCACCCATCGGGCAATTCACGAATTCAAGAAATTCAGGCCAACTTGCCCAAGGTCTTGCCGCTGTACGAACGCGGTAAAAACGGGCAGTGACGAATGCGCGTTGGGTTCAGAGCAGCCCCGACGCGATGTTGATGGTCAGCGCCACGAGCGTGGTGTTGAAGAAAAACGCCAACACGCAGTGCACCAAGCCAATGCGTCTTAAATTGCGGCTGCTGAAGCTCACATCCGCGGTTTGACCCGATGTGCCAATGACGCAGGCCACGTACAAGAAATCGCCATAGTCCGGCGCATGCCCGCCGGGGAATTCCAGTCCGCCAGCGATGCTGTCGTGATGGGCCATGTAGTACTCGTGTGCGTAGTGCAACGCAAACATCACTTGCGTGAACGACCAAGTGGTGAACACCGTGACCGCCACCAACACCATGTGAGCCAGTTTCGATTCGCCATGCAGTTGCCTCGCCAATGACAGCTCGGCCACGATGCCCGCCAAAGAAAACAAGGCAGCCAAGATCACGAGGCAGAGCACCAAAAACCGACCGTTGTTTTGTTTGAGCGCTCGGCTTCGCATGCGCTCATGCGTGGCGGCAAACATCATGTGTGCGACCAGCAGCAAGTACAGCAAGGTGCCTAAATTCCAAGCCACGATGGCGCGTGTGATTTCAGGCAAATCCCACTCCGTCGGCAGCAGCGCGTAGCTGCCCAAGCCCAGCGCAATGGCGATCAAAAATCGAGGACGAACCAGAAAGGCGTGGGCGATGGCTGGCAGTCGCATCATGCGGCTTTCAGGTCCCACCCACGTACGGGTTGCTGCGACGCTCGCGTCCGAAGGTGCTTTCAGGGCCGTGGCCAGGGATGAAGACCGTGTCGTCACCCATCGGCCAGAGGCGCTGGGTGATGCTGTTGATCAAATCGTCGTGGTTGCCTTGTGGAAAGTCTGTGCGGCCAATGCTGCCTGCGAAGAGCACATCGCCCACAAAGGCGCGTTTGATGTCGGGTGAGTAAAACACCACATGGCCGGGCGTGTGGCCGGGGCAGTGGCGCACCTGCAGCGTGTGTTTGCCCAACGTGACGGTGTCGCCGTCTTGTAACCAACGTGTGGGTGTGAACGCGCGTGAGGGCGGGAAGCCATAGTTCGCGGCGGCTTGCGCCAAGCCATCAATCCAAAATTGATCGCCCACATGCGGGCCGACGATGGGCAGTTTCAGATGCTCGGCTAAGTCGGCCGTGCCGCCCGCATGGTCGATGTGCGCATGGGTGATCCAGATTTGTTCGAGCGTGACGCCCAGTTCCTTGCACGCACCGAGCAGCAATGCTAAGTCGCCACCGGGGTCGATGATGGCGCCTTTCATCGTCTCATCGTCCCAGACGATGGAGCAGTTTTGTTGGAAGGGCGTGACGGGAACGGTTTCGTAGTGCAGCATATCGGTTCAGAAGGAGTTGGCGCGTGATGCGCTAGCGGTCTTAAACCGAATGATCATAGGATCAAAAAAATGCCATGGCTGTTTGGTAGAACGCAAAGCTCACCAGCCACGCCATCACCAAGGGCCACGCCAGCGAGAGGGCCGTGAATTTCAGGCTTTTCGTTTCGTTGCGAATGGTGGCAATGGCGGACACGCAGGGTGTGTAGATCAAAACAAACAGCATGAAGCTGTAGGCCTGAATCCACGTGATGTGCTCTGTGATGGCGTGCACCAACGCCGTACCCTCTTGGCCGTAAATGATGGCCAAGGCTCCGATCACGATTTCTTTGGCGATGAATCCGAACAGCAGTGCAATCGTCAACTCGGCGTTGATGCCAATCGGACGAAGCAGGGGCTGTAGGAAATGCCCCATTTGTCCGGCCCATGAGTCAAGGCTGCCGGGCTCTACGCCTTGGGGGAAGTTGGTCAGAATCCAAATCATCACCACACCCAGCACGATGAAGCGCGTGGCACGGTGCAAAAAGTGTCTCACTTCTTGCCAGCCAGAGATCGCCATCTGACGAACCGTTGGGAAGCGATAAGGGGGCATTTCGAGCACGAAAGCGTCGTTGTTCACGTATGTCCGCTTGAACACGAGCGAGGTCACGATGGCCATCACAATGCTCATGATGTAGAGCGAAAACAGCACCCAAGGCGCTTGCTCTGCGGTGAAGAGTGCGGCAATGAAGAACACAAAAACCTGCATCCTCGCCGAGCACAAAGAAAACGGAATGGTCAGCATGGTCAAGAACCGCAGACCTCTTGAGCGTATGACCCGAGTGCCCATCAACGCGGGGACGTTGCAGCCAAAGCCCATGAGCAGCATGACAAAGCTGCGCCCATCCAAGCCGAACTTGGCCATCAGCGCATCCATTAAGAATGCTGCACGCGATAAATACCCCGTGTCTTCCACAATGCCCATGAACAAAAAGAACAGCACGATGAGCGGCACAAAGCTCGCGACGGTGCCCAGACCGTTGTAGACGCCGTCCAGCAGCAAACCGTGAAGCACCAAGGGCAAGTGCGCGCTCAAAGGCTCAAGTGCGACGGCCCGAAATTCTGTCAACAGCCATGTGGTGCCGTCCTGTAGAGGCTTGCCAATCGCAAAGACGCCTTGAAACAGCAACAACATGACTGCAAAAAACAGTGGGAGTCCCAGCACGGGGTGAAGCAGCACCTTGTCCAAGCGCTCGGTCAACGCGTTCGACGCTTGTGCTGGGACGCTGATGGCGGCTTGAAACGCAGCTTCGATGTTGGCCAGCGACGGGGTTTTCAAGAGCGCTTGGTCCGCGCTCAATGCTTGACGCATGGCGGGTTGCAGTCGTTCCATGCCTTGGCCATATTTCGCCGAAAGCAAGTGAATGGGGATTTGAAGTTGTCGACTCAGCGTGTCGACATCCACGGTGATGCCCATGGCGCTGGCCTCATCCACCATGTTCATCACCACAAGCACGGGAATGCCTTTGGCGATGACTTGGCTGAGAAGGTTCAACTGACGCTCGTACTGCGAGGTGTTCAGTACAAAGATGATGAGGTCGGTCTTTTGTGTGTCCAAAAAGGTGGTGACCACTTTTTCGTCATCCGAGAAACCATGCAGGTCATAGATGCCCGGCAAGTCCACCAACTGAACCACTTGATCGCCCAAGATCAAACGCGCATTGAGCAACTCCACCGTCAGTCCTGGCCAGTTGCCCACTTTGGCATGTGCGCCTGTCAGTCGGTTGAAGAGGGTGGACTTGCCCGTGTTGGGCATGCCCAGTAATGCAATGCGTTTCATGTGGCGAGGGCTTTAAACAGGCGCTAAAAGAGAGGACGCAAGGCAAATGCAGCTGGCTTCTTTCAGCCGAAGGATCAACTCGCTTGTCCCGACGCGCAGGTGAATCGGGCCTCCAAACTTGGCTCTGCGAAGCACCCTCACATGCGAGCCCTCTTTCAGTCCCAAGGCGAAGAAGCGCTTTTTCAGCTCAGTGTCGACATTGATGGCCATGACGCTTCCTGACTCGCCACAGGAGAGTTTCTCCAGCGTTAAAGGACGCTGGTTTTCAGTGGAACGTGCTGAGGCAGATGAGGACATGGTGAAAATTTTAAGCGAACAATGCAAATAGGAATGATTTGCATTTAGAATTTATTTTAATCCAATCCTAAAAAACATTCCAAACACCATGTTCAGGCCTCGTTTATTCGCGTTGTTGATCTGTTCAACATTCCTTGCTTCTTGCGGAGGTGGTGGCGCCTCAGCTACGGGTTCGGCCGAGGCCATGAGTGGTGCAGCTCAGTTGGGCCAGTTGATCTTTAAAGACAAAAGCTTATCGGCTTCGGGTGTCATGGCGTGTGAAACCTGCCATGACCCGCGCATCGGCCATGCGTCCCCCTTTGACACGGCGGTGGCACCTGGGGGCTCGACACCCGCGTTGACCGAGCATGGGCTCAGAACGCCGCCTGCGATCAACTATCTCAAATTCAACGATGCATTCAAATTCGATGCCGAGGGCAAAGCGTCAGGCGGATTTTTTTGGGATGGCCGCGCCAATTCATTGGCCGAACAAGCCAAAGGCCCCTTTTTAAGTGGCGCAGAGATGGCCAATGGCACACCTACGGCGGTCATCGACAAACTGCGCAACGCCACCTATGTTGAGCAATTCAAAAGGGTGTTTGGGGCAAACATTCTGAACGATGCAAACGCTGCTTTTGAGCGTGTGGCCTATGCGCTTGAGCGCTATCAAATTGAAGATGCAGACTTCGCGCCCTTCACCAGCAAGTTTGATGCGGTGAACCAAGGCAAGGCCACGTTCACCCCTGAAGAGTTGAGAGGTTTGACTTGGTTTAACCGCGCCGACAAAGGTAACTGTGCTGCTTGCCATCCCAGCACGAAGCCAGACAACGCACCTGCCGCCTTGTTCACCGATTTCTCGTATGACAACCTTGGATTGCCGCGCAATGCGGACATTCCGGCCAACTCCGATGCTGGTTTCTATGACAAGGGCTTGTGCGGTCCCGTGCGAACAGATTTGTCACAACGCACCCCACTGTGCGGGGCATTCAAGGTACCGAGCTTGCGCAACGTGGCACAACGCAAACGGTTCTTTCACAACGGCAAGTTCAACAACCTCACGGATGTTGTGCAGTTCTATGTCACGCGCGATACGAACCCGACGGCTTGGTATCCCTTGGATCCGCTCAATGTGTTGGTCTACAACGATTTGCCGGCTTTGGAACGGGTCAACGTGAATGTGACAGAAGGCCCCTACAACCGCAAGGGCCAAACGCCAGCGCTCAATGCGCAAGAAATAAATGATTTGATCGCCTTCCTCAGAACGCTGAGTGATGGTTACATGAATTGAAAAAGGACCCTGCCATGAAATTCAAAACAACCCTCGTCGCCACCGCTGTGATGTTGGCCTGCCAAGTGGGCCATGCGCAAACAGCACAAGAAGTCGCAGCTGAAATGCGTCAAATGCGTGAAGAATTGCGCCAACTTCGTGCCGAGCTGGATGGCTTGAAAAAGCAAAAGAATGATGCAACGGCGTCCGCCATAGCTGCACCGGTGCCGAGTTCGGCAAATGTCGAAGGCATCACAGCCGTTAAAGCGAGCGGGACGAACGACGTCGCGTCCAATCGCAACCGAGAGACGGAGTCGCCCGTGAATGCGGTGAACTTGTTTGGTTATGGCGAGCTGAATTTCACACGTCCTAGAAACAACATCGCCGCCTCAGAAGCCACAGCGCGCCGTGCCGTGCTGGGTTTTGGTTACAGGTTCAACGATCGCACACGCTTTGCGGCGGAGTTGGAAGTTGAAAACGCGGTGGTCTCTGCGGGTGACAAAGGTGAAGTGGCGTTTGAACAACTCTATGTGGAGCATGATTTCAGCGAGAGACTGTCCGCCAAAATGGGCTTGTTCTTGTTGCCCATCGGCTACATGAACGAAACCCACGAGCCCACCCGTTACTACGGCGTTACCCGTAACTTGGTGGAAACAGCCATCATTCCCTCGACGTGGCGTGAGTTGGGTGTTGGATTTCGCGGCACACAAGACTCCGGTTTACGTTGGGATGCAGGCGTTGTCACGAGCTTTGATTTGAACAAATGGCCAACGGAGAGCGCAGAAACCAAAGAGTCTCCATTGGGCGCTATCCACCAAGAAGGACAACTGGCCAAAGCCGCATCGCTGGCCTATTACGGGGCTTTGAACTTTGATGGCATTCCTGGTGTCAATTTCGGTGGCAGTCTTTTCCAAGGCGGTATTGGACAAAAGCAGCCCACCATTGCGTCGCCAAACGCATCAGTCACCTTGGCGGAGTTGCACACCAAGTGGCAGGTGGGGTCGTGGGATCTCTCCGCGCTCGCTGCGCAAGGTCGGTTCCATGATGTCAGTGCCTTCAATGCGTCGGGAAATGGTGCCAGCAACCCTGTTCCAGATCAATTTCGCGGCTGGTATGCCCAAGCGGCTTACCGTTTGTGGCGCAGTGGCGATTACAGCTTGGTGCCCTTCGCGCGCTATGAGCGTGTGAACACCGCCGTGGGCTTCTCTGGCGTCTTCCCAGGGCAGGTCTACAGCAATGGGCCTGAGAACAAGGTGGTGACCGTTGGCGCTAGCTACTATTTGCACCCTCAGGTGGTCGTCAAAATGGACGTTCAGAAATACCAAGACAACAGTGCCTTGGACCGCTTCAACATGGGCTTAGGTTTCCATTATTGAGATGAAAAATATGCAGATTGCCAACCGTCGACAAGCCTTGCAAAAAATGGGTGCCGTTGGTTTGGGGGCCACCTCGTTGATGGGCGGTCTCGCTTTTGCGACGGTTTTCATGGAGATAGAGCAAGCGCAAAAAGTGCTGCAGCCTAATGCGGATGCTTTTCAAGCATGGCCTTTGACATGGGATGAAGCCAAGCTCAATGCGATCGCGAAGGCCAGTGACACCCGGGTTCCCAGAGGTTTTCAACCCAAATGTTGGCGTGCCGTTCAAAACGACAAGACCTTAGGCTGGGTGATTGCCGACCGTGTGGTTGGTAAATACGACTTGATCGATTACGCCGCAGGCTTTGATGCCGAGGGTACGGCCTTGGGCATCGAGATTTTGGCGTACCGTGAATCACACGGTGCTGAGGTGAGACAAACCGCGTGGCGCAAACAATTCGTGGGCAAAAAAGGTCCCGGTGCAATGCGATTTGCGGATGACATACGCAACATTTCAGGGGCCACGCTTTCTTGTCAGCACGTCACAGAAGGCATGCAACGTGTGAGCGCCTTGGCCCTGATGCTGGCGAGTGGAAAGTAGGGCGCGCATGCAGATTGCGCGGGCTCGCCCACTGCTGGGGACGGTGGTTTCCATTCATGCGCACAGTTGCGCGGATCGCCGTGAAGTTGTCGAGCATGTCATGGCGCAGGCGTTTTCTACCATGGCCCACATCGGTCGCGTGATGAGCGCCCACGAGGCCAGCTCTGATCTAGGAAGAATCTCAGCAGCTCGCGCCGGTGATGTACTCACGCTCGATGCACACACGGTGCATGTGCTTCGTGCGGCGCAATACTGGACACGCGTGACGGGGGGCACCTTCAATCCATGCCGTGCTGCGCAGGACTTGTCTCGTCGAGGCTTGAGACCTGGTATGACCGGTGACGCCACGGGCCGCTTGAGTGACATCCAGATACTTTCTGAGACCGAGGTCCGACTGGCCTGTCCTGTCAAATTAGATTTTGGAGGCATCGCCAAGGGTTATGCCGTTGACTGTGCTGTGGACGTTTTGCTGGCGCAGGGTGTGCGTGATGCGTTGGTGAATGCGGGGGGCGATATGCGCGCCATCGGTCAGCGAAAATGGCCGGTGGATGTGCGGCATGCGCAACAGACCTTGAGGGATGTTCGGCTGAGTCGGCATCGGTACTTGGCACAGCAAGCCATGGCGACATCGGTCGCTGGCAAACTGAACCCAGAGTTTGTTGGGTCTAGAACCCATTGCCCGCCTCAGTGGCAAAGTGTGACAGTTCAAGCCGATACATGCATGGCCGCAGACGTGCTGACGAAGTGGGCGCTGCAATCGAGTTTGTTGTGCCCAAGTTTGCGGCAGGTGTTGCGCTTGAACGGTGGACGAATGTGGAGAACCCAATGAAAAAAACAAAAAATCTAGCAGGGTGGGGGCGCACGACCTTTGGCTTGATGACGGCTGTTTGCACGCTGTTGTGGAGCACGGGTGTGGTGATGTTTGTGTTCCCCGTTTCTGAGTTGATGGACATGACCCCCTTTCAAGCCTCGATACGTCACGCCTCGGGCGTCGTGCACGGCGTGGCCACTTGGTGGTTTTGTGTCATGTGTGGCCGCGGTGTGTGGCCGCATCTGCGCGTGATGTGGCACAAACGCGCTGAAAAAACCAAATGGATATTGGGACAGGCTAATTTTGTCTTGCTGGGGTGGCTGGCGCTGAGTGGTTTGCTTTTGCTGTACGGCACTTCGGACCTGCATGAAACCGTGTCACCCCTGCATTTTTGGATAGGCGTTGCCGTTCCATTGATTTTCTTGGCCCACACATGGCGAAGGTTCGTCCCGACAGTGGGCGTTAAAAATGGATAAAGCAATTGGCCGTGGACACGTCTGCCCTTGCTTTGCGTAAGCCTGTCTGGCTGTTGGGTCTGTCAAAAAGAGAAACACAGCGCTGTCGTGCCACATGTCGAATGGCTTGGCACCAATGACTTAAAACTGGGTTTACGCTTGCACCAGCAAGTCATTGTCAGAATGAAAAGGAGAAAGTTTGCGTAGTGTGAAATAGCATTCACATGCCATGCGCTCAAGTCTCTCGCGGTCCAATATTTCGGTGATTCCACGGTTACTTTGCACAATCTCTAATTCATTCATGGTCAAGAAAGCCAAACTCACGGCTTCTCGTCTGACGCCAATGGAAGAGGCTAAAAAAGCATGGGTGAGAGGAATCGAATTAATTTCAAATTTATCAGAGTTCGTTAAAAGCCATCGTGCCAAACGTTGGTTGACGCTGTGAAATTTGTTGCACACCGCATTTTGTGAAAGCTGATTCAAAAGGTATTGGTTCGCGCGTATCCAAATCTCGAAAATCGCACCGCCAAGGCGAATTTCATTCAAAAGAACTTTTCTGCTAATTCGGTAGGCAAACCCTGCCGATATGACTTGAGCGCGGCTATTACTGACCCCTGTGCCAACCACCATCAAGCCGAGTACGCTGTCTTTGCCAACAATGGCTGTATTTAGCCCGAGACCATTGTGCAAATCGGTCGATACGGCGATTCGTGAGGTGGT
>ERZ650301.248-NODE-248-length-14525-cov-49.232688_pt1 | contig 14525 bp, 10 predicted proteins | sample MGYA00376237_ERZ650301 | MGnify/ENA primary metagenome ERZ650301 (study PRJEB26733, sample SAMN07839255) | wastewater metagenome | biome: small river; feature: stream; material: water | place: USA: North Carolina | collected 2016-04-05 ...
TCATGGGCGGTGAGACAATCCCATTGACCACTGACGTGTTCTACGACAAGCTGTATAAGTCTTGGTTCGTTGACTCGCACTTGGCCTTTGCTGTCGGCCCTAACCGTGCTGAGTACGCTGGCGCATTGATGCTGCCGTAAGCACCACTGGCCTAGCCATAAATACCCCCATCGTTAATTCGGTGGGGGTTTTTTGCTTTTGGAGAAAAAATTGATTACAACTCTTAGCATCGTGAACGAAATGCTGGGCCTGCTTGGTGAGCTTCCCGTCAATGATCTTGATGCCTTTCATCCTGTAGTGCCACGCGCACTCGCATCTATTGATACCGCTCAGTCTACTATTCAGTCAGACCAGTGGTGGTTTAACGTAGAGCGCCCCACACTTGTTCCTCAGGTTGGTACTAAGTACATCCTGTTGCCAAGTGACTGCTTGTCTGTTGATAGCTTTGCACGCACGCCTAACGTATCTATGCGCGATGGCCGTCTGTATAACAACGACGACAGCACTTACGAATTTGATGATGAAGTTCAGGTTATCCTGCACCGCTTGGTAGCCTTTGATGATTTGCCCATGTCTGCACGTGCCTACGTTGGCGCTGAGGCATTGCTGCACTTTCAGAACTCCATCGACGGTGATGCAGTTAAGACTCAGCTCTTGACTGATCGTCGCACCCGCGCTTACATCACATTCAACTCAGAGCACATTCGTCGTGTCAAGGCTAACATGCTGACACGCCCCGGTGTAGCTCTCGCGCTCTCAAACATTGTTGGCTACCGCCGCAACTTTAGCGGCAACCGCCGCGCACGCTACCGTTAAGGAGACACTATGAAAGTTAGCGGTTCTTACGCTACTATCCACCGTGGTGTCAGTCAGCAGATTCCTGAATCTCGTCTTGACGGTCAGCATGGTGAGCAAGTCAACATGATCTCTGACCCAGTGGCAGGCTTGGCCCGCCGCCGTGGTACGGACAACTTGATTGACATTCCAATTCTGACAAACCCCAACGCGAATGACAAGGCTGACCTGCGCAGCTTCATTACCCGTGGGTTCAAAATCAGCACGACTGAGTACGACCTGCTGTATCGTAAAGCAGCAAAGCCCGCAGGCTCGAATACAGCCCTGCTGTACTGCTTTAATAAGGCAACCAATACCAACGTACCAGTTGTGGCGAACGGGGCTGATACGGCCCTTGTAACGCTTTTAAACGGGGGTGTCTCTGGTGTGGCTCAGATCGGGCGCATCATGGTCATCGCTGGCAAGACACATACACCCACCGGCGCGAGCACGGACGTATACAGTGTGTCGAGCAACAGCCGCTATGGTTCCATTTGGATCAAGGGTGGCGCGTACTCACGCACGTACACAGTGGTGATTACTCGTGGTGCAACCATCACAACCATCACCTACACAACCCCAAGCAGCTCTTACCAAGGTACGCTCACAACCGCTGACATTCCCGCCACGGCCACGGATTATCAGAAGCAGGTCAATGACCGTGTGAACGCCTACAACTCCGCAGTGACTGCATGGATTGGTACAGCCGCCGCAGCTACACAGCCGCAGGCAATCGCTGAGCAACTCCGCATTCTCATCGCGGCACAGGGCATTACGGTTACGCGCAACAGCAGCCACCTGTTTATTGATGACGCTACCTTAACTGGTATCACAGTCAACGACAACGGTGACGGTACGTTTATGCGTGCTGCTCATCAAACTGTTGTTGAAGCATCACAGCTTACCAACATGCACTACGTTGGCAAGATCATCAAGGTGCAGGCTAAGGACGAAGACCCAGCGTACTTCTTGAAGGCAGTGCCTCGCGTGCTTGGTACGTCCGGCTACACCGAAGTCACATGGGAAGAAGCTACATCGCACACGTTTGCACCCGGTGTCTGGTTTGCATTGGGCACAGTTGAAGCTGAGCAGTTCTACGTGGCAAGCACGCCTGCACTCTTGCGTGGCCTCGTGCCTAGCTTAACCATTCCCGATTTCGCTGGCCGCAAGGTTGGTGACTTGGACACAAACAAAGCGCCGTACTTCATCAACAACCCTATTACCTACGTTGGTAACTTTCAGGATCGCTTGGTGATTGGTAGTGGCTCAGTGCTCACAATGAGTGAGGTGGGTGAGTACTTCAACTTCTTCCGCACATCGGTGCTGACTGTTGTTGACACTGACCCCGTTGAGGTATTCTCGACTGGTGCTGAGAATGACATTATTCGCAACTCTGTGTTGTTCGACAAGTCATTGCTCTTGTTTGGTGACAAGGCACAGTACAGTATCTCAGGTCGCAACCCAGTTACGCCTGCTACGATCTCTGTGATTCAGTCAAGTTCACATGAAGATGCTACCACTGCGGAGCCTGTTGCTTCTGGTGACTTGGTGTTCTACATGAAAGAGCGTGAGAGCGTCTCGCAGATGTATCAGCTCAACATTGGTGATGTGTCAGACACGAGCAATAGCTCTGAGTTGACGCAACAGCTTTACGACTACATCCCCGGTACGCCGCTAGAGTTCATTGCCACCACTTCACCTAACATGCTGCTTGCTCGCACGAACAGTAGCTACAGCAAGATTTACACGTTCCGCTACATTGACTCGCTCGGTGGCCGTGAGCGCTTGTTGGACTCATGGAGCCGCTGGGAGTTTGATCCCATGCTTGGTGACTTGATCGGCTTTAGTGCATACCGTGGACAGGTTCTCCTGTACTGGGCACGCACTGGCCTCGACGCTGCTGGCGTGTCACGCACATGGTTAAGCGTTGACCGTGCGTCATTGCTGCCCAAGCTAGACACTAAGCCATACGTTGATTCTGCCCGTTCATATAGTGCAGTAACCACAGGTGCTTCTAACCGCTGCTGGCATACAGGTACGCCTGTGCACACAGCTTACAAGAAGGGCACAACTGCATACTTGCAGGGTGAGACTGTTCTAGCTAATGTGCCGCAAATGATTGCTGAGTTCCCAACAATCCCAACAAGCAACTTGGTGTCGGGTGCCCCGTTCGAGTCTTACATCGAAACGACAAACCCATTCATGCGTGACTCAAAGGGTAACGTGGTAGTGACTGGGTACTTGACATGCACACGCATGACGATTGCCTACGTTGACACAGCACGCATCAAAGCAACCACAACAACAGAGTTCAGCTCTGACGTTGCGCTTGACTTTAACTCCCGCATCCTTGGTGACTCAATGAACATTGTTGGTCAACAAGCTGTGCACAAAGGAGCTGTGCCCGCATTCATCGGACGTGAGGTACGTGCGTACACATTGAAGATCGGATCACATGAGTGGTACCCAATGACACTGACAAGCCTTGAATGGACTGGTCAGTATTTCTATAACGCGAAACGAGTCTAAGGAGGTCTTATGGCTGGTGAAGCACAAGCAGCACAAGAAGGTGCAAAGGTAGCGTGGTCGATTTACCAAGGTATTGCGTCACGGGCGATTGCTCGTGCACAGAACCAAGTGTCGGCTGCGGAAGCTACCGCTGCAAATCTTGTGCGTGGTGCAAAGAACGAGGCAGTCGCAGCACAGACTGGACTAGCCTACTTCATGCAGACTGAAAACAACAAGCGCCGCTTGGCTGCTGCTGCAAAGACTCTTGAGGCTGGTGTTACTAACATGCAGCGTATGCAAGAGTCATTCACAACTGGCAGCATTGAGAACCAACTTGCTGCGGCTGAGGCTGGTGGTGCGTATGCAGCGCATGCTGCTATGTCAGGCACAGGCGGTAACGCTGTTGATGTGATTGACATGACGATGCAACTCAAGAACGCACGCTCGCGTCAAGCACGTGAGAAGGCGCAAGGTCAAGCGACTTACGACACGATGGCACAGCTCACTGGAATTATTCCACAGAGCATTGCAGGCCTTGATATGTCGTACATGAGTTCTGGTATTGACTACAGCACAAACGTGCCCAAAGAGAACTTGATCTTTGGTAACGTGTTCACTGACATTATTTCTAGCGGTAACGCTGGTACGGTAGCTAACGCATTTGGTGGTCAGACCGGCTCAGGGGATAATCCTACTGGCGGTTTGAAGTCCAGCGGTGGTACTGGTGTGAGCATGACTGCTACAGGTGAAGGACTCAAGGGCAACCAGAGTTCCTTCTTTACGCCCTCCAGTAGTTCATACGCAATTCGATAAGGAGCCAATATGGTTTGGGCAGGTTATTCAGAAAAGGGCCAAGGCGGCGAGGAGCGCGGGCCAAGTACGTTTACCTTTGTTCCACCTAGTGCAGTACAATCACAAGCAGGCCCGCAAGGGCAGGCTGTGGATGTGCGCATGGGTATGCAAGGTAACGTAGCGCCGGGACTGACAGCAACAGTCCCTAACATTGATCGAGCTGGTGCAGACCAAACGCTCGGCATGTTGAACAAAGTTGCAAACGAAATCTTTGAGCCGCATCTAAAGAAGATTCGACAAGAACGCTTTATGACTGGTATGCAGCGTGCTGCTTCTGGTGAAGCGATGACGGACATTGCGAACGAGCAACCATGGTATAGCAAAATCTTTGGTGATGCTCCCATGGTTGAAGGCGCACGCGCGTACACAGTCGAGTCAGCCGTTGGTAGCTGGGCTGCTACGCAAGAACAGAAGATGGACGAACTCAAGACCAAGAGTCCTGAGTCTATCCCACGTATTCTCGCTGAGTCTATGAAGGGCTTGACCACTGGTGACACTGCTACTGATGCAATGATCCAAGGTAAGGCTACGGCAATCTTGCCGCAGTTGATGAAGCGTCAAACGAAAGAGCACTACAAATATCAGCAAGAGAACATGAGCCGTCAGCGTGTGAGCGCTATTGAGACTCAAGCCTCCTTGCTGAACTTTGCACAGACTGCTACACCCGGTGTCTACACTGGTGAGGAAATTCAACAGCGCAAGGATGCGTTGCTTGCAGTGAGCACACCTACGCTTGGTGCTGACCCTGAGGCATGGGAGAAAGACCTTGCAACTGCGATGGGCCTCATGGCAGAGAAGGGTAACTTCCACGGTGTGTCAGCATTTCGTGAAGCTGGTGTGGTTGCACGCATGAACCCTGAGAAGCGCCTTGCTGTTGAAGGCTTGGTCAATCGTTACGAGGCCCATCATGCTGCTGAGGCGGCTATCGAGTACAGTGACCGTATCTCGCAAATCAAAGAGGATGCACAGAATGGTGTGATCTCTGCGAAGATGGTGCACAAGCGCTATGATGAACTCAACACTGAGTACGCATACAAGTCCGGTAACTCACAGCCACTGATCCGCAAGGGTGACTACGTTGCTGATGAACGCGCTGCTATGTCAGCCGTGGTGCGCTCACAGCGTGCTGCTGCTACAAGCGCTGCTGGTCAAGCTGACGTGCAGGCTGCAAGCTATGCAATCATGGGCGCAGTGCACAGTGGCGGCGCTATGGCTATTCAGGAAATGGGTGGCAAAGAAGCTGCGTTGTTGAAGAATACTTTTCACGAGCAGTGGAAGACTCTTGCCAACACAAATCCTGATGTAGCGAACCGCATGCTGACACTCAATGCGCCTGCTGGCTATCGCAATGACTATGTGTTCAACACAGTGCAGTCGTTGGTCAATAGCGTTGGTGATGCAGCCAATGCAAACTTGATTAAGGCGTATGACATTTGGAAGCGCATGGAAGATACACCCGGTGGTGCTGCTGCACAAGCACGCTACTTTGGTGAGGCTGACAAGCGCATGGCTGAGTTTCATCGTGGTCTTGGTGGTCGTCCATTGTTTGACCAAACTGGTCAGCTCGTACCTGATGGCTTAGCGTTTGCTGAGCAAGCATGGCAAGCTACAAATAAAGGCCGTAACAAGGTTGCATCCGTAAACAAGGATGAGAAGACTGAGATTGCAAAGTTCGTCGAGAAGAAAGGGCCAAGCATGTTTGCTGGCTGGTTCGTCGGCGGGCGCGGTGGTGGCTTTACTGATTCAAGTTTGGCTGTGATTAAGAACGCTGTGCAGCAGCGCTACGCTGAGGACAAAGATGTTTTGTCTGGCGAGCAGTTGCTCAACAAGTCTCTTGAGAAAGCAAAGGCAAGTGGCCTTGAGATCATTGGTGGGCACGCATGGCATAATGGCCGTGACCAGAAACCACTGACCTCTTACTTCTCAAATGAGCGCGGTGATGCGTACATGGATCAAGGACAGATTTCAGATGCGATGACTACGCTGATGAAAGAACTGGCTGAGCGTGCTGGTGCTTCTCCACAGAAGTACACATTGCTTCGCGGCCATGATCGTGACGGTCAAGCGCAGTTCACCTACTACCCCATTGCCGATGATGGCAGTGAGAAACCGATTGTGTTTAGTTCGCGTGATATTCGTCAAGTGCACGAACGCGCAATCCCCAAAGCTGGCCCTGCCGCTTATCCTGCATTCCGTGCAGGCGCTGCTCCAGCACGCCCCGTAGACCAGATGCCTAGCATCTACGCTACAGAGGCTGAGTGGGCTGCGTATCGTAAACAACAGAAAGTGAAGTAACATGGATGATTTAGTGGGCGCAAGCCCGAACGATAACGTGACAGGTGGAGCATCCACTATTCAGTCCACAGCCGTGGGTGGTGGCCCTGCCGCCTCCACAATCTATGATGTAGCTGGTGGTGCTCGCCCCAAGAAAGGCAAGAAGCCGCTACGCCCTGCACCAGTAATGAGCGACAAGTACGCCACTGGTGAAGTCACTGACAACGCAGTGATTGGTGCGGGCACAGAGATTATGCAGCGAGCCAACGAAGCAGCGCAACTCCGCAAGGAGGAGCAGAGCTTTGGCTTGCCATGGCAGACTGACACGACATTCGGTGCAACCTACCGTCAAACAATGGCACCAACGGTTGCACTGCTGGAGCGTAACTTCTCCAAAGATTTCAAAGCTGACCCAGCATGGATCGACGAGCGTAATCGCAAGTGGCCTGAGTATATGGGTGGATTTAGTCAGCACGAGCAAGAGTCCCTGATGGACGCTGAGAGCCAAGCTGACTACGATCATCGCGTAGAGCGCATTCGCACAGAGCGTACAGACAACGCGACACTCTCTAATGCAAGCATGGGTGGCCGCTTGACGGCAGGTCTGGCATCGGGCTTGCTCGACCCTACCAACTACATTGCAGGCTACGGCGCAGCAAAGATGGTTGGGGCGGCAGGCTACGGCGCTGCACGCTTTGCCCTGCAAGCACGTCCCGGCCTCGCTGTCGTCTCTAACATTGGTGAGAACGTGTTGGGCAACGTAGCGTATGAAGCTGCACTTGATCTCGCTGGTGAGCATCGCTCAGTCGCTGATTATGGTATCGCTATTGCGCAGGGTGCTGCACTCTCCGCAGTGACAGGCCCGCTGGTTTACAAGCAAGCACAAGCTGCCTTTGCTGCCAACGTGCACAAGCAAGTGTTTGCTGCTAACATGGCGCTTGCTGAGCGGGCGCAGAAGAACGTGGGTGTGGATGCGCCTATTGAGGTTAAACGCAAGGAAATGAAACGCCTTGAAGCTGAGGACTTGCAGAAGATTCGCACCACGCACATGAGCACGGCTGCCGACATTGATCGCTTGCCCGCGCACAACATTGATGAGACTCCCATTGTTGAGGATGACTTCACCATTGACAGTGTGCGTCAACAGAACCAAGATGGTGGCGCTATGGCTGACATGAAGGGCTACAGCGGTAAGAGCTTTACTGGCATTGATGCAACGATTGACGACACGTTCTTGAAAAGCATTACACCCGGTACACACCTTGCACCAAGCATTGCTGCTGATCCCTTCTACCAAGCCCTGCACAAGAGTACGCTGCCCATTGTGCGCGACATGCTGCCGGGCCGCAAGGTTATCATTGCAGGTGTGGATGGTAATGATGCACTCAATGGTCAGATGGCTGCAAACAAAAGCACAGACGTTATCACAATTCAAGTGAACAAACGCTTGGGTGATGCTGCGCCTACTACGTTGGTACATGAACTTGGGCACGCTGTTAAAGTTGCTCACTTCAAGAACGCGTCACCTGAAATTCAGGCTGGCGTGCTCAAGATGTTTGAGGACTTCTCTACGCTTGCTAACACAAAGGGCAAGGCTGGCTCAGCGCTCTCAATGCGCAGCCCTATTGCACGTCAAGAGAAACTCGCGTTCACTGATGGCAACGTGTCCTTGCGTGAAGGCATGCTCAAGCGCAACATGGGAGACACATCGTATGTGGACGACTACTGGTTGGGCTTCGAGGAGATTACGGCTGAGCAGTTTGCTAAGTACGCTGAGGCTGGCGCATTGGGCGTTGGCAAAGGCAAAGATGTTAATTGGTCACAACAGATCGTTGACAGTGCTAAGGCACTCTACAAGCGCTTGCTTGAGTTGTTTACACGTGCTGCTGACCGGGGCTTGCTGGGTGCTGACCCACGATTTGAAGATTTCTTTGAGAGCGTGCGTGCTAAGGTTGCTGCTGGTGAAGGCCGTCCCGGCGTCGCTCGTGACACAGGTGAGATCGGTACACTGCAACACGACATTAGCCAGAAGTACGGCCTTGACTTGATGCCACAGGGTACACCCCGCGAACGTGCAGAGTACAAAGCTGTGCGTGACATTTACATCAAGGCTGAACAGTGGAATGCTGAGAACCCTACTGACGTTGAAGCGTTGAAGAACCTCATTGGTAACAATGACACATTCAACGTGGCATTGCCTGCTACGCTGCTTGCATCAAGTGACAATCCAGTAGCACGCATGATTGCTGGAACGCTGCTTGAGAATGCAACAGGTGCAAGCGGTCGTCGCCGCACTGCTGCGATTGCAAAGGACTTGCACGAGCGTAGCTTCATTGGTAATGCCTTGCTTGAGTACGACAATATGTATGCTGCTTGGCGACAAGAGCACGGTGGTGGCGCATTGAAAGATCACTTTGATCCTGAGTTGCGTAACCGCTTTAACCGTGACGTTGCTATGGAGCAGGACGCTCGCTTGCGTGATGAGGAGACAACTTCGCACGCGCTGGTTAAGCAAGCTGCTGACGCACTGGAGCGCTCGTATGAACGCATGCGCTTGGCACAAGTTGACGCACAGACTGTTGGGTGGGCACGCTTGCCTGAAAGCTCACGTGGCTACATGCCGCACGTGCTTGCTGCTGAGCGCCTGCAAACTCTGACACTTGATGAACAGCGCATGTTCACCGATGTGCTGAGCAAGCAGTTCCAAGACATTGAAGGATTCAGCACAGAGTTCTCACAAGAACTTGCACGCTCGTACATTAACCATGCGCGTATCAACGCTCGTGGGGGTCACGAGATTCCTGCCAACGTGCATAATCCCGCTGCTGCGGATATGGTACGTGGTGCGCTTGAGGCCATGGGCATGAGCAAGGAAGAAGTTGCTGCTGCTATGGGCCGCTACGCTGCTGGTGGTGCAAGCCACACTAAGAAGCGTCTGCACTTGAACTTGACACAAGAGTTCACCAAGGCTGATGGTAGCAAGACCACGTTGATGGAGTTGTTCAACACTGACCAGTTGTCATTGCTGCGTAACTACGCACGCCGTGTGTCTGGTGAAGTTGCCCTGTCGCAGAACGGCGTGATGGGTGCACAAGGCTTGTCCTTGTTACGCAGCGCGTTGATGCAGGGCGGTAGTGCGCAAGCAGACAACCGAGTTATGGAAGCGTTTGACCAAACTGCTGCTGAGTTCTTAGGCCGTCCATTTGGCACAGCCAAGAGCAAAGCACTTGACCGCTTGTTGTCGGCTACATCCATTGCCCGCCTCGGCGGTATGGGCTGGCCTCAGCTCGGTGAATCATTGAACGGCATTTGGGCTGTTGGTGTGAAGAACACGCTTGATTCTATTGTGGACATGCCACGCTTGCGTGCCGAGGTTAGCGCCTTGGCTCGCGGTGAGAAAGTGCACAACAGTTTGTTGAGCAGCATGGAGCAATGGGGCGGTGGTGGTGAGTGGGGACTTGACGGTTACAAGATGGTCACTGCTTACGACAACCCAGAGAACGTGCACGCTAGTTACGGCAACAGCTCCGTGACTTGGTTTGATCGTGCCTTGCGCACAGGTTCTCATTTGATGGGCTCGCTGAGCATGCACCGCATGATCCAAGCTACACAAGTTCGTGGTATGTCAGAGCAAATCACAAGCAAGGCCTTGAAGTACATCCGCGATGGCGGCAATGACAAAGCGCTTGCTGACATGGGCTTCACTCAATCACTTGTCGAGAAGTTCCGTGGTGATCTTGACAACATGGTTAAGTGGGATGCTAACGGCAACGTGGCTGAGTTCGACATTACCAAGGCAACACAAGGTGACGCTGCTGATGAGTTCATCACTGCTGTGCGCCGTGGTACACACCAGATCATTCAAGGTTCATTCATTGGTGAGGTGGGTAAGTGGACACACAGTGACATGGGCCGCTTGTTGACCCAGTTCCGCAACTTCCCTCTCGTCGCATTGGAGAAGCAATGGGGCCGCAATAAACTCAACCATGGGGTAGCGGGTGCCCTCGGCATTTTGGCAGGCTCTATGGCCTTTGTAGCCCCGATCTACATGGCACGTATTGCAGCGCAAGCTGTGGGCCGTCCTGATCGTGAGGCATACTTGGACAAGATGCTTGACCCAATGCAGATCGCACGTGCATCACTGAACTACGTGGGCTCGTCTGGCTTTGCTGGCGAACTCATTGACCTACTTGGCCCAGTGCTTGACTTTGAGCAGACAGGTGGCCGTCAAGGTGCAGCTAAGGGATTGGTTGGCAAGTTCATTCCTGCCGCTGGTTACTTGGATGACATTTACAAGACGGCACAAGACCCAGACGCGCATAAGATTGCGAAGCTGTTGCCCGGTGCGAACACGCCAATGTTAATGATTGGTGTCAACGCTTTGAAAGAAGATTGATGACGTGTGGGGCTACGGCCCTGCATCCATATAACGCAAACAATTTGGAGAACGTATGACAACGCTTTACGCGACATATCGGGTTCCCGGTGATGGGGTAACAACCCAGTTCGAGTTTAGTTTCTCAGGTGGCTACATGGATAAATCCCATGTGAAGGCCTACATTGAAGATGCTGTGACTCTCGCCCGTACCCCAATCGAAGTGCTACCCACGATGTTCGTTGGTGACTTCACACTTAACCTTGGCGTTGCCGCTCCGGTTGGTAAGAACATGGTGATCTACCGTGACACACCTAAGAGTGGCCCGCTGGTAGACTTCACAACAGGTAGCCGCTTGACTGAGGCTAACCTTGATAAAGTGGCACAGCAATCAGTGTTCATTGGTGCTGAGACTGCTGACGCTACAAACGCTGATGTGGTTGCTCAGTTGACCACGACTGCACAAGCTGTGCTTGACGCTGCCGCTGAGTCCGTAGCTGCTGCTGCCTCTGCGCAAGCAAGTGCAACGAGTGCTGACACAAGCGAGGCTAATGCTTTGACTTCTGCTGGTAATGCTGCTGCTTCTGCTGCAAGTATTCTTGGTGCTGTCGATGCGAGTGCTGCGAGTGCAGCCGCTGCTTCGGCCAGTGCTGCTACAGCAACCACACAAGCAGGCATCGCCACAACTCAAGCGGGCACTGCAACTACAAAGGCTGCTGAGGCTTCTGCTTCGGCTGCTGCTGCCGCATCCTCACAGACCGCCGCTGCTGCGAGTGCCGCCACTGCGACTACGCAGGCAACGGCTGCTACCGCATCAGCGACTTCGGCATCTGCCTCTGCTGCTACTGCAACAACGCAAGCTGGGATTGCTACCACACAGGCTGGTAACTCAAGTACGAGTGCTGCGGCCTCTGCTGCAAGCGCAGCGAGTGCATCGACGAGTGCCGCCACTGCGACAACGCAGGCCGGTATTGCTACGACACAGGCAGGCATTGCTACCACGAAAGCTGGCGAGGCCTCTGCAAGCGCATCCAGTGCGTCTGCCTCCGCAGCTACTGCAACAACGCAAGCTGGTATCTCGACTACACAGGCAACTGCTTCTGCAAGCTCCGCTTCTGCAAGTGCAACTAGCGCTACTGCTTCGGCATCTAGTGCAGATGCTGCTGCTGCGAGTGCTGCTGCTGCGGCTGCATCCTACGATGCGTTCGATGATCGCTGGCTTGGTGCTAAGTCTGCTGATCCTACGTTGGACAATGACGGTAACGCCTTGCTCGAAAGTGCGGCTTACTGGAACACCGTGTCCAAGACGCTGCTCATCTTCAATGGTACATCATTTCAGCCCCCACAGGCAGCATCCATTGCTGATGGTTCTATCACTTTGGCAAAGCTCGCAGCAAACTCTGTTGATGCTTCCAAGATTATTGATGGTGCTGTAGGTACTACTGAGCTGGCTACCGACTCAGTAACTGCTGATAAGATCGCAGCTAACGCTGTGGGTAACTCTGAGCTTGCTGACGGTGCAGTGACTAACGGTAAGATTCCTGCAAACTCCATCGCGCTTTCTAAGTTAGCACGTGTTGGCACTGCTGGGCAAGTGTTAATGTCAGGTGGTGTAGCCGCTGATCCTTCCTATGGTACGATGACTAACTCCTACGTGGGTGTTAAGGGGCAACTATTTACTTCAACGGGTACCTTTACGGTCCCCGCTGGCGTTACAGCAGTTAAAGTTACAGTTATTGGTGGTGGTGGTGGTGGGTCTTCTGTTGCTAGTAACAACACAACCTATACCAACGCTGGAACTGGAGGCACATCCTCTTTTGGGGCTTATTGTTCAGCAACTGGTGGCGCTGGTTCAGTTGCTGAGGCTACCTCTAGAGCGGCGGGTGTAGGTTCTGGTGGGGATTTTAATTACCTAGGCGCGATACTTTCTGGGAACATTGGTGGTGGGTTTACTAACACTGTTGCGCGAGTAGGCACGCTGCTTAATACGACATCAGTAGGATATTTAGGAGGAGGCTCAACTGGCCCAACTTACAGCGCGGGTACTAATGCTGCTGGGCAAACCCCACCAGCCGGAAGCTATGGTTGCGGTGGGTCTGGTGCTGTTGTACCTCAGTATTGTAACCAGCCTTCTGGCGGTGCAGGTGGTGGTATTTCCGTTAAATACATTAGTGGGCTTACCCCCGGGGCAACAATAACTGCAACAGTAGGTGCAGGCGGCACCCCTGCAACTGCGACCACGTGGACTGGTGGTACTGGCGCTGCTGGTTGCGTACTTGTGGAGTGGTAAAATGAAATATGCTTTAATTTGTCCAAATCAACCAGTCGCATCTGGTTTTCGTGTCGCGGATATTGTGGAGAGTAAGTTTGAAGTAGCATCGCCATTGTTTTGGGTTGCCTGTGTCGAGGAAGTACAAGCTGACCTGTATTGGTATAACCCCGAAGATGCGTCTATCAATGCTATGCTGGCACCAGCAGATACACTTCAACCACTTAGTGAGGGTGCTCAGACACTATGACTGCCCCTATTAACTACACACACTCCGTTAAGTATGACGGCACACTCCTGAATGTATACCACGCTAACAAAGGCCAAGGTTTACCAAAGCATGAGCACTTGTACGCGCATCTAACAATGGTGCACGCAGGCAAGCTCGTTGCTCGTAAAGAAGGCCGCGAGCTTGTGATGACCAAGGATACGCAACCAGTCAATCTTGTCGCTAATGAGTGGCATGAACTTGAAGCATTAGAAGATGGGACAGTTTTTGTAAACGTCTTCTCAGAAGGAAAACTGTGACCGACCACAAGACCGAGACTGCTGCGGCAGCTATCACCAAGCTCGGCCCACCCACTTCCGTGTCAATCGCAACAGTAGCTGGCTACTCTGTGAATGAACTTGTACTGTGGGCCACGCTCATCTACACAACATTGTTGATCGGCCATAAGCTCTACCAAATCTACAAGGACGTGGTAAAGCCGCGCTGTGATATTGGAGAACACAATGACAAAGGCAACTGAGTCGCAACTGAGTACGTTGCATAACGCTATCGCCACTCACCTTACCGAGCGTATCGAAGGTGGTGAAGCGTCTGCTGCTGAGATCAGTGCTGCGATTAGCTTCTTGAAGAACAACAACATCACCTGTGCTCCAAGTGATGACAACGCCTTGGGCGAGTTGGAGAAGATCATGGAGGCTCGACGCGCCAAGCGCTCACCTCCTGTGCTCCCTGACTTCCACGAGGCCATGCCAGAGGGTATGCACTAATGGCACGCGAGTCTACACAGAACGCGCTGCTGCGGTGGCGCAAACTCGAAGTGGTGCAGAAGCATTACCGCGAGTTCATCCCTTTTCTTGAGGAGGTGATGCACCTCTTAGGTTTCAGCACGACTGAAATCCAACACGACATTGCGATGTATATCGCTCATGGGCCACACTACCTTATGGTGCAGGCGCAGCGTGGTCAAGCAAAGACAACCATCTGCGCAGCGTTCGCGGTGTGGACTCTCATTCACAATCCTCGTGCACGCTGCCTGATTCTGTCGGCGGGCGGTGCACAGGCGAGTGATATTAGCACGCTCATCATCCGAATCATTATGACGATGGATGAACTTGAGTGTATGCGCCCTGATACAAACAACGGCGACCGCTCATCGGTGGAGCACTTCGATGTGCACTACTCCC
>ERZ650301.249-NODE-249-length-14515-cov-9.561964_pt1 | contig 14515 bp, 12 predicted proteins | sample MGYA00376237_ERZ650301 | MGnify/ENA primary metagenome ERZ650301 (study PRJEB26733, sample SAMN07839255) | wastewater metagenome | biome: small river; feature: stream; material: water | place: USA: North Carolina | collected 2016-04-05 ...
GCACAATCAAGCCATCACACTGGTAGTGGCGGCCAACTATGGTGGTCAGTGGGATGTGGTGCAAGCTGTTAAGTGCTGGCAGCTTGCAAATCCCGAGACAAATGCAAGCCAGCTCACCCAAGCGCAGTTGGCTCAGCACCTCAGTACAGCAGGTATGCCTGATGTGGATCTGCTCATTCGCACGGGCGGCGAACAGCGTATTAGCAACTTTTTGCTATGGCAAATTGCTTATTCTGAGCTGTATTTTACCGATGCTTTATGGCCTGACTTTGACCAGGTGCAACTAGAAAAAGCAATGCATTGGTATGGTCAACGCCAGCGCCGATTTGGTTTGACAGGTGAACAATTTTCTAGAACAGTCACAGTTTGAGTATGAAAAAAATAGCCATTATTGGTCTTGGATACGTCGGTCTTCCGCTGGCAGTTGAATTCGGGAAGTGCCGCTCCGTTTTGGGCTTTGATATAAATCAGCAGCGCATTGCTGAGCTTCAATCTGGGGAAGACCATACGCTTGAATGCAGCCCTGCGCAGCTGCAAGAGGCTACCCATCTTGCTTATAGCAATCAGCTTGATGATTTGCGTGCCTGTCAAATCTACATCGTCACTGTGCCAACACCTGTGGATCAAGCCAATCGCCCCGACATGACCCCCTTGGTCAAGGCCAGCGAAACAGTTGGCAAAGTGCTCAAGGCGGGCGATATCGTCATCTATGAATCTACCGTATACCCAGGCGCCACCGAAGAAGTCTGTGTGCCGATGCTCGAAAAACTCAGTGGGCTCAAATTTAACCAAGACTTTTATTGCGGATACAGCCCTGAACGCATCAACCCTGGTGACAAGGTCAATACGCTCACGACGATTAAAAAGATCACCAGCGGCAGCACTCCTGAAATAGCAGATGAAGTGGATGCGTTGTATCAGCAAATCATCAAAGCAGGCACATGGAAGGCCGGTAGCCTGAAGGTGGCAGAGGCGGCCAAAGTCATTGAAAACAGCCAGCGCGACCTGAACATCGCATTTGTCAACGAGTTGTCCGTCATCTTTGAACGCATTGGCATTGACACGCTTGAAGTCTTAGAGGCTGCTGGCAGTAAATGGAACTTTTTACCGTTTCGGCCTGGCATGGTGGGTGGTCATTGCATCGGTGTGGATCCTTACTACCTTACGCATAAAGCGGAAGAGCTGGGTTATCACCCACAGGTCATTTTGGCAGGGCGTCGTATCAATGACGACATGGCGCGCTATGCTGCCAGCAGCGTTGTCAAGCGAATGCTACAAAACGGGATTGATGTCGCGCGCAGCACCGTGGGTGTGATGGGCATCACTTTCAAAGAAAACTGCCCAGATATTCGCAACAGCAAAGTAGCCGATTTGGTCAAAGAGCTGCAGCAATGGGGTGTCAACGTTGTGGTGGCTGACCCTTGGGCTGAAGCTAATGAAGTTAGTCATGAGTACGGCATTCAGCTAGGCGTCATTGATGCGCAAAACCAAGTGGATGCCTTAGTTGTGGCTGTCGGGCATCACGAGTACCGCGAAATGACAGCAGGCCAGCTTCGCGCATTGTGCAAATCGGAAAAGCCTGTCTTGGCCGACATCAAATCTCTCTATAGCCGCCACGAAGCTGCCAACGCAGGCTTTACGGTCTTTCGTTTTTAAGCGTCATTCACATGCAAAACTACACGCCCATCACAGGCCGAAAACTGCGCCTTGCCTTAGTTGGCTGCGGCCGCATTGCGGCAAATCACTTTGGCGCAATCGAGGGCCACGCAGACAACATCGAGCTGGTTGATGTTTGCGACATTGACCCGATTGCGTTGACGTCTGCCGCCGAGCGCACCGGTGCTAAAGGCCACCTGCAAATCGCAGACATGCTCAAAGACACCACTGCGGATTTGGTAGTGCTTACAACCCCTAGTGGTCTGCATTCTCAGCAAGCGATTGACGTGGCAAAAGCAGGCAAACATGTGATGACCGAAAAGCCCATGGCCACCCGCTGGCAAGATGGTCTTCGCATGGTCAAGGCTTGCGATGACGCAGGCGTCCGAATGTTTGTCGTCAAGCAAAACCGTCGTAACGCCACATTACAGCTGCTCAAGCAGGCGGTGGAGCAGGGGCGCTTTGGCCGTATTTATAACGTCGCACTAAACGTGTTTTGGACCCGTCCGCAAGATTATTACGACCAAGGCAACGGCTGGCGCGGCACTTGGGAGTTTGATGGCGGCGCATTCATGAACCAAGCTAGTCACTACATTGACTTATTAGATTGGGTCATTGGCCCAGTTGAAAGTGTCATGAGCTACACGGCCACCCAGGCTCGCAACATCGAGGCAGAAGACAGTGGCGTAGCTGTTATCAAATGGCGTAGTGGTGCCATGGGTACGCTCAATGTCAGCATGCTGACCTATCCCAAAAACTTAGAAGGCTCCATCACTATCTTGGGCGATAAAGGCACAGTGCGTATTGGTGGTGTGGCTGTGAATGAAATTCAAGAGTGGCAATTTGCTGATGCACGGCCAGAAGATGAAGAAATCAAAAAGGCTAGCTACGCCACCACCAGCGTATACGGCTTTGGTCACCCACTGTATTACGACAACGTTATCAAAACCTTGCGTGGTGAAGCTGAAGCCGAGACCGATGGCCGTTCTGGATTGAAGAGTTTGGAATTGCTTGTAGCTATGTACCGTTCTGCTAAGGATGGTGTCAAAGTCGCATTGCCGTTGGAGTGTTAATTTGATCAGCCAAAACTATACCGTTCACCCCAGCGCCATCGTCGACGAAGGCGCTCAGATTGGCGAAGGCAGTCGCGTGTGGCACTTCGCCCATGTGTGCAGCGGTGCGAAAATTGGCCAAGGCGTGTCCTTGGGGCAAAACGTGTTCGTGGGCAACAAGGTGGTGATTGGTGACCGCTGCAAAATCCAAAACAATGTCAGTGTGTACGACAACGTGACTCTAGAAGAGGGCGTCTTTTGCGGGCCTAGTATGGTCTTCACCAACGTCTACAACCCACGCTCGCTCATCGAGCGCAAAAGCGAATACCTCAACACCTTGGTGAAAAAAGGCGCCACCCTAGGTGCCAACTGCACCATCGTGTGTGGCAACACGATTGGCGAATTTGCCTTCATCGGTGCCGGTGCGGTGGTGAACAAAGACGTCAAGCCGTATGCCCTGATGGTAGGTGTGCCAGCCAAGCAAGTGGGCTGGATGAGCGAATACGGCGAGCAAATCCCCTTACCCACCCAAGGTGAAGGCGCATACACCTGCCCGCACACGAATCAGGTTTACACCCTCAGCCACGATCAATTGAAGCGCCAGTGAAAACGATAGTAGCAATGACCATCCCCTTCATCGACCTCAAAGCCCAATACCAAGCGCTCAAACCGCAGATCCAAGCCCGCATCGATGGAGTGTTGGAGCACGGCCAATACATCATGGGGCCAGAGGTTAAGGAGCTTGAAGACAAGCTCGCGGCCTTCACGGGCGCAAAGCACTGCATCACCTGCGCCAGCGGCACCGAGGCTTTGCTCATGAGCCTTATGGCACTGGGCATTGGCCCGGGCGATGAAATCGTCACCACGCCTTTCACCTTTGTGGCCACCGCCGAGGTGATCGTGCTCTTGGGCGCCAAGCCCGTGTTTGTGGACGTGGAGCCTGACACCGGCAACATCAATGCCGACTTGATTGAAGCGGCCATCACCCCCCGAACCAAAGTCATCATGCCGGTGAGCCTGTACGGTCAAACCGCCAACATGGACGCCATCAACGCCATCGCAGCCAAAAACGGCAATCTTCCCGTCATTGAGGACGCCGCCCAAAGCTTTGGTGCCACCTACAAAGGCCGCCAGAGCTGCAACCTCAGCACCATCGGCTGCACAAGCTTCTTCCCCAGCAAACCCTTGGGTTGCTACGGCGACGGCGGCGCCATCTTCACCAACGACGACGCCTTGGCCCAAGCTATGCGCGAGATCCGCGTGCACGGCCAAAGCCAGCGCTACGTGCACACTCGCGTGGGCGTGGGTGGCCGCATGGACACCCTTCAGTGCGCTATCGTCTTGGCCAAGCTGGAGCGCTTTGAATGGGAGGTGCAGCAGCGCTGCGAAATTGGCGAGCGCTACAACCAGCGTCTAGACCAAGCAGGCGTTGCTCGAGTCCTGCAGCGACCCGACCGCACTAGCGTTTACGCCCAATACACCGTCATGGTGCCCAACCGTGAAGCCCTGCAAAAGCGCTTGGCCGAAGCCGGCATTCCCACCGCCGTGCACTACCCCGTGCCGCTGAACGAGCAACCGGCTTATAAACACCTGTGCTGCCCAGACTGCACACCCGTGGCGCAGCAATTGGCCAAGCGGGTGATGAGCTTGCCCATGAGTGCAGAACTCATGCCTGAGCAACAGCAGCACATCGTGGCCACCCTGGTTGCTTAAACCGCATGGAAACCATCAACAAGCTACTCGACCTTTTGAGCCCTGCAGAGCGCAAACGCGCCGGGGTGCTCATGGCCATGATGTTGGTGATGGCATTGTTAGACATGCTGGGCGTGGCTTCCATCCTGCCTTTCATTGCCGTGCTCGCCAATCCTGCCTTGGTTGAGACCAACCCCATCTTGTCTTGGGCCTACCAATTTTCTGCAAACGTGGGCGTTGATTCGATGGATCAGTTCATGTTTCTGCTAGGATTTTTGGTGTTTGTGCTGTTGGTTTTTTCGTTGACGTTCAAAGCACTCACTACCTACGCGCAAACACGTTTTGCGCTGATGCGTGAATACAGTATCGGTAAGCGGTTGGTTGAGGTCTATCTGCATCAGCCCTACAGCTGGTTTTTAAATCGCCACAGTGCAGACTTGGGTAAAAATATTTTGTCTGAGGTGAGTGGGGTCATCAGTGGTTCTTTGGTGCCTGTGATGACACTACTTGCCCAAATTGCTGTCACTTTGGCGTTGCTTGGTCTTTTGTTAGTTGTAGACCCTTGGCTGGCCATTTCAGTGGGGTTCGTTTTGGGCTTTGCCTATGGTGGCATCTTGGGTTTTATGAACGGTTGGCTCAACACGCTAGGCCAAGCACGCATCCAAGCCAACCAAGAGAGGTATACCGTGGTCAGCGAAGCCTTTGGCGCAGTCAAAGAGGTCAAAGCGGGTGGTTTAGAGGCTATTTTTATTGAGCGCTTTGCTAAGCCCGCCGAAACTTATGCCAAAGGTCAAGCCACAGCTCAAGTGATTGCGCAAATGCCCCGTTTTGCCCTGGAGGCCATTGCCTTTGGGGGTATGTTGTTGGTCATTTTGTATTTGATGTCTCAAAGCGGTAGTTTTGCTGATGCATTGCCCATCATTGCCTTATATGCCTTTACGGGCTATCGACTTATGCCTGCGCTTCAGCAAATTTATGGTTCTCTTACACAACTCAAGTATGCAGGGCCAGCTTTGAAGGCATTGCATACCGATTTAATGGGCCTGAAACCGGTTGTGCACGATTGCAAGGTGCTTGAGCCTCTGCCTCTCAATAAGTGCATCGAGCTAAACAACATCGTTTACCAATACCCCAATGCCAATTCACCGGCGCTCAACGGAATAAACTTCAGAATTCTTGCGCGCTCTACGGTTGGTTTGGTTGGATCCACAGGAAGCGGCAAAACTACCACGGTAGACCTTGTCTTGGGCTTGCTCGAACCTCAAGCAGGCACGCTTTGCATAGACGGCCACGTGGTTAACGCAAGCAACAGGCGTCAGTGGCAGAAAAGTATAGGTTATGTGCCGCAGCACATCTATTTGGCCGACGACACAGTTTCGGCCAACATTGCTTTTGGGCTTGCCCCGGAGATGGTGGATCAACAGGCTGTTGAACGTGCAGCCAAAATTGCCAACTTGCACGACTTCGTGGTTCAAAACATGCCCCAAGGCTACGGCACCATGGTGGGTGAGCGAGGTGTCCGCTTGTCCGGCGGCCAGCGTCAGCGCATTGGCATCGCCCGTGCGCTGTATCACAACCCCTGTGTTCTTGTTTTGGACGAAGCTACCAGTGCACTGGACAACATCACCGAGCAGGCGGTGATGGATGCGGTCAATAACTTGAGCCACAACATCACCATCATCCTGATCGCGCATAGGCTCACCACGGTTCGTCAATGTGACCAAATCTACTTATTGGAAAAAGGTGAGCTCAAAGCCAGAGGGACATTTGAAGAGCTCGTTAGCCAGAACAACACGTTCCAAAAAATGACAGGAAACATCTAATGAAAGCAGTCATTCTCGCCGGGGGCCTTGGAACAAGAATTTCCGAAGAAACCCACCTCAAACCCAAGCCAATGATCGAAATCGGTGGCCGTCCCATCCTTTGGCACATCATGAAGATCTATGCTTCCCATGGCGTAAATGACTTCATTATTTGCTGCGGTTACAAGGGCTACGTGATCAAAGAGTATTTCGCCAATTACTTTTTGCACATGTCGGATGTGACTTTTGACATGAGTAGCAACCAGATGGAAGTCCACTATAAAAAGGCAGAGCCATGGCGCGTGACCTTGGTAGACACGGGCGATGAAACACTCACTGGTGGCCGTTTGAGGCGTGTCGCCAACTATGTGCGCGATGATGAAGCCTTCTGCTTCACTTATGGTGATGGTGTTGCCGATGTGAATGTGTCCATGCAAATTGCTTTTCACAAACAGCATGGCAAACTAGCCACCGTGACAGCGGTACAGCCCCCCGGGCGTTACGGAGCACTTTTGCGCGAAGGTACCCGTGTTCAAGGTTTTCAAGAGAAACCACCGGGTGATGGCGCATGGATCAACGGAGGCTTCTTCGTTTTGAGCCCCAAGGTGATCGATTTGATCGACGGCGATCAAACATCATGGGAGGGGGGGCCGTTGGAGACCATTGCGCGTAATGGCCAGCTTGAGTCTTTTGAGCACCGAAGTTTTTGGCAGCCTATGGACACCTTGCGCGATAAGAATCATCTTGAAGAGTTGTGGTCTGCGGGTAAAGCGCCTTGGAAAACTTGGGAATGAAACTGTTCAGTGATGTTTACCGTGGTAAGCGAGTTCTTGTGACCGGTCATACCGGTTTCAAGGGAAGTTGGTTGAGCCTTTGGCTCAAGCAATTGGGCGCAGAAGTGGTGGGAATTTCGTTGGTGCCAGAAACACATCCGAACCATTGGAGTTTGTTGGGCCTTGAATCGATTGTTCAGCACCATGAGCTCGACATTCGCCATGCGACCGAGGTCGCTAGCGTATTCAAGGCAACCCAGCCTGAAGTGGTTTTCCATCTGGCGGCACAGCCCTTAGTGAGGCGTTCATACCGCGACCCGCTTGAGACTTGGTCCACCAACGTCATGGGCACAGCCAACGTGCTGGAGGCTTGTCGCCAGACCAGCAGCGTTCGAGCCATATTGGCTGTGACTACAGACAAGTGTTACGAGAACCAAGAGAGGGCTTGGGGCTACCGAGAAACCGATCGGTTGGGTGGTCATGATCCTTACAGCGCGTCCAAAGCTGGTTCTGAATTGGTGGCGGCGAGTTATCGCCGTGCTTTTTTTCATACCGATGGTGCGCCGTTATTGGCTACGGCTAGGGCGGGCAATGTGATTGGCGGTGGAGATTGGTCTGAAGATCGTTTAATACCCGACCTAGTGCGTACGATTGCTACTCGGCAGTCTCTTGAAATTCGATCACCCAACGCCACGCGGCCTTGGCAGCACGTGTTGGAGTCCCTGAGCGGTTATTTGCTCTTGGGGCAAAAGCTTATCGAAGGCGATCAAAATTTTGACTGCGCTTGGAATTTTGGCCCAGAGCGCAGCGGCAATCGTACCGTGGCAGATGTGCTGAGCAGGCTGCAAATACATTGGCCCGAAATGCAGTGGCACCAAACGGTAGTGCCTCAACCCCACGAAGCCAACTTGCTGTATTTGGACAGCGCCAAAGCGCATGGCCAACTCTGTTGGAAATCTGTGTGGAACCTCGACACCACCTTGGAAAAAACCGCAGATTGGTATCGCGCCTTTCAGAGTAGTCAGACAACGATCAGCACGCAGCAATTAGCCCAATATGTTGAGGCCGCGCAAGAAGCACAAGTCGGGTGGGTGTCGGCATGATCATTCACCCAACACCCATCGTCGACCTGGTGGTGGCTGAAAGCAAAGCTTTCAAAGACGAACGTGGAGCTTTTGCAAGGTTGTTTTGTGAACAAGAGCTTTCGTCCGTTTTGGGTGGGAGAAAAATTGTGCAAATCAACCATTCATGCACCGAAGCCATTGGAGCGGTTCGAGGCTTGCACTTCCAACACGCCCCGCATACGGAAATGAAATTGGTGCGGTGCTTAAAGGGCAAGGTTTGGGATGTAGCGGTGGATTTGCGACCTGAGTCGTCCAGCTACAAACGCTGGTATGCCCAAGAGCTTTCGCCACATAACGCACAAATGATGGTGATCCCTGAGGGGTTTGCCCATGGTTTTCAGGTGCTGGAAGCCAGTAGTGAGTTACTGTATTTGCACACCGCCTTTTACAAGCTAGAGTCTGAAGGCGGTGTTCGACATGACGACCCTGAGCTGGGTATTGCTTGGCCTTTACCCGTGACAGATATCTCCGCGCGTGATTCCCACCATACCTATATAGACACCAGTTTTAGAGGAATTGTTTTATGAAGTGCCGGCATTGTGGTGCGCCACTGACGCATACATTCTTGGATTTAGGCTTTGCACCACCGTCCAACGCCTACCTTGCCCAGGCCGATCTGACCAAGCCAGAAAAATACTACCCACTCAAGATCAAAGTATGTGACCAATGCTGGTTGGTACAGACCGAAGACTACGCGCAGGCCGACGAGTTGTTCAGCCCCGAATATGCCTACTTCTCCAGTACATCATCGGGCTGGTTGGCTCACGCCAAACGTTATGCGGAAAAAATGGCCCATGAGCTGGGGCTCAATGCTCAAAGCTTGGTCATTGAGGTGGCTTCCAACGATGGGTATTTGTTGAAAAACTTTGTGGCCGTAGGTATTCCTTGCTTGGGCATAGAACCCACCGATAGCACGGCCGCAGCGGCAGAGCAACTGGGTATTCCTGTGCTGAGGGAGTTCTTTGGGGAAGCATTGAGCCGCCAGCTGACAGCCAAAGGCCAACAAGCCGATCTGATTGCGGGTAACAACGTGTATGCCCATGTGCCCGACATCAACGACTTCACGCGTGGTTTAAAGGTCGCGCTCAAGCCGGGTGGCACCATCACACTCGAATTTCCGCATTTGATGCGCCTGATTGAGCAAGCCCAGTTCGATACGGTTTACCACGAACATTTCTCGTACCTGTCTTTGCAGACGGTTAGTCGGATTTTCGCTGCAGCAGGGTTGCGGGTTTGGAATGTGGAAGAGTTGTCCACCCACGGAGGGAGCTTGCGGGTCTACGGTTGTCATCAAGATGATCCGCGCTCAACACAAGCTGCCGTGAGCAGTATGTTGCAAGCTGAGGTCCAGCATGGACTGCAAGACTTGAACACGTACTTGAAATTCCAGCCCCGTGCAGACAAGATCAAAGACGACTTGTTAAGTTTCTTAATCGAGCAAAAGCGATTGGGCAAAAAAGTAGCGGCCTATGGCGCAGCAGCCAAGGGCAGCACCTTGCTGAACTACGCAGGTGTTAAACCTGACTTGGTCGAGTTTGTCTGCGATGCCGCCCAAGCCAAACAAGGTAAGTTCATGCCGGGGAGCCACATACCCATCTTGCACCCCAGCGAGATGCTGAAAAGGGCATTTGATTGCGTGTTAGTTTTGCCTTGGAACATTGCCCCAGAGGTGGTGCAACAAAACGCGGCACTCAAAACAAAAGGTGTTCGTTTCGTGACGGCCATACCGGAACTTGAGGTTATATGAAGCCACGCATTCATTACACCAAGCCGTCGATCACGGACCTTGAAGTTCGCTACGCCACTGACGCAGCCGCCAACGGCTGGGGTGACAAATGTTACGAATACATCAATCGATTTGAGGAACTATTCAAGCAGCACCTTGGTGTGCAATATGCCATTGCAACGTCTAGCTGTACGGGCGCCTTGCACATGGGCATGGCCGCATTGGGTATTGGGCCAGGTGATGAAGTCATCATGGCTGATACCAATTGGATTGCAACTGCATCGCCTATTGTCAACCTTGGTGCGAAGCCAGTTTTCGTGGATATATTGCCGGACTCTTGGTGCATTGACCCCGACAAAGCTGAAGCAGCCATCACCCCCAACACGAAGGCCATCGTTGCTGTGCATCTTTATGGCAACCTGTGTGACATGGATCGACTGATGGCTATTGGAAAAAAGTACGGCATTCCAATCATTGAAGATGCCGCCGAGGCGATAGGTTCGGTATATCAGGGCAAACGTGCTGGCAGCATGGGTATGTTTGGTGCTTTCTCTTTTCACGGAACCAAGACACTCACCACTGGTGAGGGCGGCATGTTCGTTACGAATGACGCTGAACTCTACGAGCGTGTTCTCACTTTAAGCAATCATGGGCGCGCCCGGGGCCAGAATAAGCAGTTCTGGCCTGAAGTCGTCGGATTCAAGTACAAGATGTCCAATCTTCAAGCTGCCATTGGCTGCGCTCAGATGGAGCGTATAGAAGAGCTGGTTGGAGATAAACGTCGCATATTCGAGTACTACAAACACTCTCTGGCCAGTTTACTGCTGGCGATGAATCCCGAGCCGGCTTACTGTGTCAACGGCTATTGGATGCCCACTATCGTAGTGAACAGTATTGTTCCGTTCGACCGCGAGCAGCTGTTGGGGACGTTCAAGGCGGAGAATATTGATGCCCGAGTATTTTTCTGGCCCCTAAGTATGCAACCGATGTTTGATGAGCAGCGGAACAATTCTGTTGCATTCGGGATATGGCCGCAAGCGATTAACCTACCCTCGTACCATGGTTTGACTAGCGAGGATATGGACCGAATCTGCGGCATAGTGCGGGACTTCTTAACTTGAAGAATAATGATTATGGACATAGAGCAGTCCAATCCGAGAAACCACATAAATATGAAAGTGTAAACCCCATGCTTATAAGAGTCATGTGATCAATTTGTGGCAACGATTGATAGTGAGAAGTTCAGTAATTTAAAAAAGTAAATTAATTTTTATGTAAAATATAAAAATTTATTAAATGCAAACAAAAAGTGTTGAATGGAAAACCAATGAAAAGAGCAGTAGTGGTGGGCGCAGGAATAAATGGATATGTTCTTGCAATACTCTTGGCGAAAAAAGGTTATAAAGTAACAATTTTAGAGTCGGGGGCCATAGCTGGCGGCCAGTTCAGAGGGATTCAAGTTGGCGAGCATGTATTTGATCATGGGCTTTACATACCGCAACTTACAGGGCACTATGATATAGATACTATTCTATTGGAAAATAATTCGGTAATTGAAAGAACTTTACAAAACAAAGATGTCGCAGGTAGTATTTACAATGGAAATTTAAATTGCGACTCTATCTTTATGGACCTGAGGTGGGATAGGTCACTTGCATCAAAAGCTTTCTACGATATTGCAGAGAACTATGGGGCTGAAGATTTTAAAACTAGTTCAACGAATGAGTATTTCAAGAATAGATTTGGAGCCGAGGCCTTTGATAGAGTATATAAGAGCATAATTCAAAACGTGCTTTTTCAAAGGGCGGATGATTTTGATGTTGCTGCATTAAAAATTTTCCATTTGTCGCGAGTTGTTTTGTTTGGTAATGATATATCGCTTGAAATAAAAAAGGATGATTATTTTGACCGAATAATTGCATTCCCCGAGCAAATGAATATTCCTGATAATTTCATCAGACATAAAACGCCATCGGTTTATCCTGAAAAATATGGGCTGCATAATTTGCTAACTAGTTTAGAAAACCAATTAACAAAATTGGATATAAAAATAGAGTTGGGGGTGGAAATTGTCAAAATAAACAGTGTTGAAAATCTTGCTTCAAGTATTACATACGTGAAGGGCGATCTGGAGATAACAATTGACTTTGAGCACGTGGTGTGGTGTGGAAATACATACGCATTAGATTGCTTGTTGGATCTTCATACAAATATAGCAAAACAAATGGATCCAGTAATCAAGCAAGAGGTTTCTTACTGCTTAACGAGCGAAAGACCAAAAGTAAAAAACTTGTATTGGCTCTGGGACTATGATGATAATCCTGTGATGCGCATATCTTTTCCGCATAATTATTCTCATATTCCTTTGAATGATGCGTATCTTATGGTTATCGAGCATAAAGATACTGGATCAACAGATTTTTTAAATACTTATTTTCAAGATGGGAAAATTATTTCTCCAAAATCAATAATTTCAATATCTACGCCGCATGAGGCAAAGCGAGGTTTTTTTAATTTCACCAATAATAATATAGAACTTGACAGAAAGTTCTTGAAACGAGTTGAAGCAGTCGTTCCAAAAAACTTTCACTTATGCTCAAGAAGAGTATCTGATGGAGTGTTTTATTTGCACGACTTACTGTCTTCATCCTACGAAACAGTAATTGCAAAAGGAGTTATTTAACATGATTAATATACCTAATCTTCCATTTTATTGGCGATTTGAGGATCGTCTTGCAAAGCATAATTCGATACCAGAGAAATTTGATTTTATTTTTGATGTTGACTCAGACTTGGGTTTATTAATTGAAAGTAAGTCTGCTAATTTGTTGAAAATTCTGGACCAGGTTTATCTCGAAAATGCTAATATTGGTTATATGATTGACGGTCATAATTTGTCAGGAAATTATGGAGTTGACTATATTAACTTTTTAAGAAGAGTTACTGGGGGATTTGCGGGAAAAAGTATTGTAGATATTGGTGCTGGCGGATGTCTTCTTTTGGAATTGATGATGCACGAGGGTGCTACCGTACTTGGCGTTGATCCTTCGCCAGTTGCAAAAATGGCTGCTGAATCTAAAAAAATTCCTCTCATAAATGAGTTTTTTAGACCCGGACTTTTGAAAGGCTACGAAGCTCAATTAATAACACAAATGGATGTTTTTGAGCATGTATATGATCCACTATCATTATTGAGGGCTCAATCTGAAGCGTTAGTTGACGGGGGGATTATTGCCATAAATGTTCCAAACTGCGAGTATTCAATAAAATATGGTGATATTTCCATGGCGATACACCAGCACGTAAACATGTTCACTAGATATTCATTATGCAAGCTTGTGGAGCAAAGTGGCTTGTATGTGTCTAATCTAGAAATTTCAGGGTATGGATCGGCGTTGTATTGTGCAGCTTCAAAAAATAAAAATGATGCTAAATATAGCTCAATTGATTTTAACTATCAAGAAAAATGGTTGCAAAAATTTCCTGATTTGGCGCAAAAACGGATAAAAAATTTCACAAAATTTTATGCTGAGAAAATAAATTCCAATCTTGGCATTTTTATTTTTCAAAGAGCTTTGCCATATTTCGCGGCATCTGGAATTGAAATCGATAAATTTAGATTTTTTGATAATAATAAGCTTTGGCATAACAAAATGCTTGATGGGTTGCCATGTGGCGTTGAGAATTTGGAGGATTTTATTGACAATCCGCCAGAGCAGACGCTAATAATGAGCAATACTTTTGGTGAAGAAATAAGAAATCAATTATTTAATTCGGGTATTACCGGAGAAATTTTTTTGCAAAGTGATATTTTTTGTGAATAAAGTGATTCAATCCCTGGGGGCGAAAAATATTGCAGTAAGAAAAACAGCACGCTCTGCATTGTATAATTTTTTAAAATGTGCTGCTAATCTTGCTGGAAAAAAAAAGGTCTTAGTTCCTTCTTTTTGTTGTCAATCTGTCTATATTGCTGTTGAGCTAGCTGGATGCGAGGCAGAGTTAATAGATGTAGATTTGTTAAATTATTCGATACTTTTTTCAGATGTTGAAGCTAAGCTTTGTGATGATACGCTAGCGGTCATATTTCCCCATATGTTTGGGATATGTGCTTTTAACGATTTGGATAAATGGCAATTGCTAAGGAATAAATTCCCCAATGTGGTGTGGATCGAGGATGCTTGTCAAACAAGTCTTCAAAAAAGCAAGTATAATATTAGATTGGGTAGCCATTTGGATGTGGGTTTAATTAGTTGCGATAATACTAAACCTATCCAGGGGGCTATGGGGTTGATTGCTCAATATAAGTCTTCAAAATATTTAGACGCCATATTTGCTATTATTAATGATTTCTCTGACAGCAATATTGCTGAGTACAAAATTGCTGAGCTTAAAAGGCTTGAATCATCATTTTTCAGTAGCATCATCTCAAGAAAACGCTTAGGATTCGATTTTCATGATGATCTAGACTTGATTAATGATTTAAGAGACTTATACTCTGATAATTCACCTCCAGACAGTTTCTTATATGGGAAATCTTATAAATTTCTCGTTGATGCATTGTGCGGCCATAATTGCTCATCAAATCATTATTATGATACGCTCTACAATGAACTTTCTGTGCTTGGTACTTTACATTTCGATATGTACAAGCGAGACCGTTATGATAACATTTGGAGGTTTCCGATGATAT
>ERZ650301.251-NODE-251-length-14456-cov-11.832581_pt1 | contig 14456 bp, 9 predicted proteins | sample MGYA00376237_ERZ650301 | MGnify/ENA primary metagenome ERZ650301 (study PRJEB26733, sample SAMN07839255) | wastewater metagenome | biome: small river; feature: stream; material: water | place: USA: North Carolina | collected 2016-04-05 ...
TGCCGGTGAACATGGGGCTGCGGTCAAAGCCGGAGCGAATGATGTCGTGGGTGCGTTGGTTGGTGTGCGTGATCCAGCATGGCATGTGTTGCGGGTGCATGGATGCGCGACCCATGTAGCTGAACACGGGCACCTCGCCCAACACACCTGCCGAGCGTGCGCCGGTTTCGGTTTGGTTGGCGACGCCGTCACCCGGTTGCTCGATGCATTGACTGAAGTCAATCGTGCGACCATCGATACGCGGGGGCGTGCCAGTTTTGAGGCGGCCTTGTGGCAGCTTCAACTCTTTGAGTCGGGCCGAGAGGCTAACGGCGGGTGGGTCACCCGCACGGCCTCCGGCATAGTTGTTCAAGCCTACGTGAATTTTGCCGTCCAAGAATGTGCCTGCGGTCAGGACCACCGTGCGGCTGCGGAATCGAATACCAGCTTGGGTGCAGGCGCCGACCACGCGATCGCCCTCTACCATCAAGTCATCCACAGCTTGTTGGAACAACCACAAGTTGGGCTGGTTTTCCAACATGCGGCGGATAGCGGCTTTATACAAAATGCGGTCCGCTTGTGCGCGAGTGGCTCGAACGGCCGGGCCTTTGGAGCTGTTGAGAATTCGGAATTGAATGCCCGACTCGTCTGTGGCCAAGGCCATGGCGCCACCCAAAGCATCCACTTCTTTGACCAAGTGACCTTTGCCAATGCCACCAATCGATGGGTTGCAACTCATCTGACCCAAGGTTTCGATGTTGTGGCTTAAGAGTAAAGTTTTAGCCCCCATGCGTGCCGCGGCCAACGCGGCTTCGGTGCCAGCGTGACCACCGCCTACGACGATGACATCAAACTCTTGGGGGTACAACATAAAACCAACCTTTGGGGTGTGCACAAGTGCGAGGCCTCAGGGTTGTGCGCCGCCCTTTTAGCCGAGGGGGCGATTTTACAAGGGCTTGTTCAAAGTGATCGTCACGCGCAAGCCGTGGGGGCTTTCGTTTTGCATGCTGACCTTGGCGCCGAGCAAGCGGACGTATTCACTGACGATGGCCAGGCCCAAACCCGACCCCTCCTTGAGCGCCTCACCCGCCGAGCCCTGCACCCAGCGTTGCGTGAGCTGCTTGAGTTGCTCGGGCGAAACACCCGCACCGTTATCAATCACCGAAAGAACCACCGCTTGCGGCGCATCCACGACAGACACAGTGATGCGGCTTTCACCCTCAACAGCACGGCCGTAGCGAAGTGCGTTGTCGAGCAAATTATTTAACACGCCCTCCAGCAACGCGTCGTTAGCAAGCACCCAGACGGGTTGATCCACGCCACGAGCACCGAGGTCTACGCCCAGCGCATCCGCGCGCGGCAAAAAGCGAAGCACAGCCTCGCCCACCAAAGCATCAAGTGCCACCGGCTTTGTTTCTAGCGTATGTTGCGCCTCATCGGCCAGGGCCAAGGCCAACAACTGGTCCACCAAATGACTGGCGCGCTCTTGGCTTTGCGCGATGCCCAGTAATTGCTCACGCCAAACCTGGGGGTTGGTGTGACGCAAGCCGTAATCGGTCAACGCGCGAATACCGGCCAAAGGCGTACGCAACTCGTGCGCCACATTGCCCGAGAACTCGCGCTGTGCTTGCACGCTGTGTGCAATGCGGCCCAACAACGCGTTGATCGCCTGACCCAAGCGCTGCACATCACGCGTCGTCGCGCTCACGGGCACAGGCGTTAAATCTCGCGCATCACGGCGTCCTACAGCATGCTCCAGTTCTGCGAGAGGCACCAAGTCATCTTCAATGGCACGCTGCAACCAAGCCGCCAAAACCATCAACAACAGCAACTGTGGCACGATGGAAAACGTGAGCAGGCGCTGCAACAAGCGGTCACGGCTAGCGGTGGTTTGTGCCATGACGACATAGAAATCACCGGGCTGTTGGCGATGAATGGTGACGCTGCGCAAGACGCGACCTTGATACTCGATAGCATCGAAATGTGGCTTGAGGTTGTCTTCAATCAACGGAGGACGCAAGCCGGCATGCCCAGCCAGCAAAGCGCCACTCGGACTAAGGACAGCAAAATACAGAGACTCGCTTTGGTCAAACAAAACGGTGCTCATCTCTTGCGCAGAAAGGCTCAAGTCCAAAGTGCCAGACTCATCAGCTACGCGCCGCACATGACTGGCAACCAAGTAAGCGTCATCCAATAAGGCACGGTCAAACGCCTGCTGCGCAAAGTAGGAAGCAATGCCCACCACCAAAGCGGAACCCAAGAGCCACATCACAGCAAGCGGCACCAAGACATGACGCAGCAACCGATTGCGAAGCGAAGGTTTACGCTGAGTTAAACGGGTCATGCCTGCTCCTCCAAAACATACCCAATCCCACGCAGGGTGCGAATAGAGGCACCACTATCAGCCAGCTTTTTACGTAACCTAGAAATAAAAGCTTCAAGCGCGTTGTCGCCCAAAGCGTCATCAAAGCCAGAAAGTTTGTCAGACAACACGCGCTTGCTGACCGCGCGACCGGGTGGGGTCATGAGCTCGCACAACACTTCGAACTCACGGGCTGGCAGAGCCAAATCGGCATCCCCCAAAAAAATACGGTGGTGCTTTCGGTGCAATCGCAAACGACCCACTTGCACCTCGTCGTCCACACCTTGGGTTCGCCGGACCAACGCGCGCAAGCGCGCTTCAACTTCATCTAAATCAAAAGGCTTGCCCAAATAATCGTCCGCGCCTGCGTCTAAACCGGCGATTCGCTCATCCGTGCGATTGCGCGCTGTCAGCACCAACACAGGCGTGCGGTCGCCGCGGGCACGCGCCTCTCGCAACAACTGCAAACCACTGCCCTGCGCCGCGTGAGGTTGGCCGGTCAGCGGCAAATTCAAATCGAGCAAAACTGCATCGTAGGCCTGCACCTGCCAAAAGTGGGCCCCCTCTTCTAAGTGACTGGCAGCGTCCACACGATGACCTGCGTCGCTGAGGCTACGCAGCATCACCGCTTGCAGCACGGCGTCATCTTCAATTAACAAAATACGCACAAAGGAGACTCAAATAAAAATGAAGTCAGGAGCTGGTCAGCCACGGTGAACGATAAACGTGGCATGAGCATACGACATAACCTGCAAGACCGCTTGCGCAAAACCAGCCACTCCTTGTTGAACACGCCCACCAAACGCTACAGCGTGGGCGGTGGCCTGCTTGCTCTTTTGGTCATCAGCTACGCGCTTGTGCATCAGGAAGTCCAAACAAAACCACCCGCCCCGCAACCGATCGTCCAAGGCCAGCAACTGCGCTTCCCTGCGGGTCACCCCCAGCTTGCCTTGCTGGGCACCATCGAAGCCAAAGCCGCCGAAAGCGTGAACATAGAGCTGCCCGCCCGCCTGGTGTGGAACGAAGAGCGCACGCAACGCATCTACCCAGCGTTTGCAGGCCGCGTGCTCACACTGAATGCAGACGTTGGACAAAGCGTGAATGCCGGCCAAGTACTGGCCACATTGGCTTCGCCTGAATTTGGTTCGGCCCAAGCCGACACGGCCAAGGCCATGGCTGATGCTCAAGTTGCAGAACGCGCTTTGGCGCGCCACCAAACGTTATTTGACGCCGATGTGATCTCGCGCAAGGAACTCGACTTAACCGAAGCCGAGGCCATGCGCGCCCGCGCCGAACTGGCACGCGCACAAGCCCGCACACGCATGTATGGCAGCAGCACCAACAACGTCAACCAACAACTCGGCCTGACCTCTACGGTCAAAGGCGTGGTGGTTGAGCGCAATCTCAGCGCAGGCCAAGAAGTGCGCCCTGACCAAGGCGGACCGGGCAACCAAGCCTTGTTTGTGGTGAGTGATCCCAGCGTGTTGTGGGTGCAAATTGACGCTCGCGAATCAGACAGCGCATCACTCAAACCAGGCACCAAAATTTCAATGACCTTGCCCAACTTCCCTGGCCAGACCTTTGAAGCAAAGATCACCGCCACGGGTGACTTCATTGACAGCAACACCCGATCCATCAAAGTGCGTGCTGTCATTGACAACACGCAACGTTTGCTAAAGGCAGAAATGCTAGGGACCGCCCGCATTGAACGCAAGCTTGCCGCTGGCGTGCTCGTGCCTGCCAGTGCCGTGCAATTACGTGGCACCGAACATTGGGCCTATGTACAAACAGAACCAGGCGTGTTTGAACCCCGTCGCGTTAAGCTCGGCTACGAAGGTTTGCAAGAAGTCCTGATCGTCGATGGTGTGCAAGCCAATGAACTGGTCGTGAAAGAAAACAGCTTGCTCTTGGCGCGCGAGTTCCGAAATGCGCAAGACGAAGCCATGCAACACACCCCAGCACCCGGCTCTACCGCGCCAACAGCACCCGTAGCCAGCAGCGCAGGTCAAAAATGAAACGTCTCATTGACTATGCGCTGAACCAGCCGCTTTTCATCCTGCTGGGCACCCTGCTGTTTGTGATGGCTGGGGTGTTTGCCTTTAAAAACCTGTCCGTAGAGGCCTTCCCCGACGTCACAGATACACAGGTAACGGTGATTGCGCTCTACCCTGGGCGTGCGGCTGAAGAGGTAGAAAAAGAAGTGACCTTGCCCATTGAGGTGGCGCTATCGGGTTTGCCCAATTCGATTCGCGTGTTCTCACACACGCAATTTGGCTTGTCATTCACCGTGGTCACCTATGACGACAAGGCCGAAGTCAACCTCGCTCGACAGCAAGTGAACGAACGCTTAAGTAGCGTCGACTTACCCCCAGGCGTACAAGCCAACGTCATGCCCAACGCCACCCCTGTGGGTGAGGTGATGCGCTACCGACTCAAAGGCGATGGAAAAACATCCACAGAGCTGCGCACCATTCAAGACTGGACCGTGGAACGTGCACTTCGTCAGATTCCAGGCGTGGCCGATGTCGTCGGCATGGGCGGCTACATCAAGCAATACGAAGTGCAGCCTGACATGCAAAAGCTTCGCGCCTACAAACTCACCCTGCAAGATTTGCAAGACGCCATGGGACGCGGCAACTCAAATGCTGGCGGCAGCTACGTAGCACAAGGTGCGCAGCAGTTTGCCATCCGCGGGATTGGTTTGCTGCACTCTGCGCAAGACATTGGCAACATTGTGGTCACCGCTCGCGGCAACACACCTGTCTTGGTGAAAGATGTGGCCACCGTTGCGATTGGCGCCGTGCCCCGCTTGGGCACCGTCGGCCAAGACACGGACGACGATGTGGTGACAGGCATCATCATCATGCGCAAAGGCGAAAACCCCAGCGTGGTGTTGAAGGGGGTAAAAGAGAAGCTGATCGATCTGAACGAACGCGTGCTGCCCAAGGGCGTGCAAATCGTGCCGTTTTATGACCGCACTTGGTTGATGGGCAAAACCCTCACCACGGTATTTAAAAACTTGGTGGAAGGTGCGTTGCTGGTTTCGCTGGTGTTGTATTTGTTCCTGTCGAACATGCGTGCATCATTAGCCGTGGTGGTGGTCATTCCACTTGCGTTGCTGTCTACCTTCTTGGGCCTGAAAATTTTGGGCGTACCGGCCAACTTACTCAGTTTGGGTGCGATGGACTTCGGCATCATTGTGGATGGTGCAGTGATCGTGATCGAAAACATCATGCACCGCTTGGCAGAACGCGGTGAGGGCATGAACGAAAAGGAACGACGCACGCTCATTACCAACGCGGCCAACGAAGTGGGGCGCCCCACCTTGTTCTCGATGCTCATCATCATTGCGGCACACATTCCTATCTTTGCACTGCAACGCCATGAGGGCCGCATTTTCCAACCGATGGCGTTATCCGTGACAACCGCCTTGATTGGTTCATTGATCTTCTCGCTCACGCTGGTACCCTTGTTGGCTTATTGGATGCTGCGCAAAGGCATTCCGCACGGCGACAACGGGCTGGTCGCGTGGGCCAAACGTGTGTACGAACCCGTATTGAACTGGGCCTTAGAAAAGCCACGCAAAGTGGTGGCGATTGCCTTGAGTGGTTTTGCTGTGTCCATCTTGGCTGCAGCCAGCTTAGGGTCTGAGTTTTTGCCCGAACTCAACGAAGGCACCTTCTGGGTGAACTGGGACATGCCAGCGAGCGTGTCACAAGAAGAGGCGGCCAAAGTCTTGCGCAAAGCGCGCCTGCAACTGCTCACCATTCCCGAAGTACGCACCGTGGTGTCTAAAGCGGGTCAGCCCGAAGACGGCACAGATCCCAAAACACTCAGCATGGCTGAGGTGTTTGTAGACGTGAAGCCAGCTGAGGAGTGGCGCAAGGGGATGACACGTGATTTACTGATCGAAGAGATGGATCAAAAACTAGCCGTCATCCCTGGCGTAGATCCGGCCTTCTCGATGCCCATTCGTGACAACGTGCTCGAATCCATTTCTCAAATCAAGGGGCAAATTGTGGTCAAGGTCTCGGGTGATGATTTAGACGAACTACGTCGCACCACAGAAGCCATGCAACGCGAATTCAAACAAGTGGTGGGCGTGCAGCGTGCCGAGATTGACCGCTTGGGTGAAGTACCGCAACTCATTGTGGACATTGACCGCGACCGCGCTGCCCGCTTGGGACTGAATGTGGGCGACATTCAAGACGTGATTGAGTCTGCCTTGGCGGGACGTGCCACCACAGAAATTTGGGAAGGCGAACGCAAGTTCTCCGTGGTGCTACGTTTGGCTGGGGATCGACGCTCCGTCATCAACTTGCCTGCAACGCCGATCGCCCTGCCAAGCGGCGGCTACGCCACGCTTGAAAATGTGGCCTCTATTCGCCAAGGCAGCGGTGCGATGAACATTGCGCGCGAAGCAGGTCGACGCACCATGGCGATTGGCATCTTTGTGAAAGGTCGCGACATGGGCTCTGTCGTGGCGGATATGAAAGCACGCGTGGCCAAAAACGTGACGATCGCCGACAGCTATGCCGTCACTTGGTCTGGCGAATTCGAAAACCAAGAACGTGCCATGCAACGCCTAGGCGTGGTGGTACCAATTTCACTGTTGTTAATTTTTGTTTTGCTCTTCGATGCGTTTGGTTCGTTCAAAACAGCAGGACTCATTTTGATCAACGTGCCTTTGGCGCTGATTGGCGGCTTTGTCGCTCTGTGGATTTTTGGTATTCCTCTGTCGGTGTCTGCGGCCATTGGTTTCATAGCCTTGTCAGGTCAGGCCGTTTTAAACGGTGTGGTGATGCTCTCCGTGTTTCAGCAGCTACGCAACGCGGGTTACACGGTGCTTGAGGCGGTGAGAGAAGGCGCGCTGCAACGATTGCGCACCGTACTAATGACCGCCATGCTTGCCGCACTGGGCTTGCTGCCCATGGCGCTGAGCCATGACATTGGGTCTGAAACACAACGGCCCTTGGCCATCGTCGTGATTGGTGGCTTGGTCACGGCCACGCTACTGACCTTGGTCGTATTGCCCGCACTGTATGTGGCTTGGTTCTCGGGACCAAAATCAACACCTTCAGAGAAGAAGGTGAACGCATAACAAACGACGTTTGACTCTGAAGGTTGGACAAGTCACACGCTGTGCATGGGCCTCAGGTGAAGAAACGTTTTAGGAAATGAATCAAGGCTTCCAACGCTTCAACAACAGGGCGTTGGTCATCACACTCACGGAACTCAACGCCATAGCCGCCCCAGCAACCACAGGGCTTAGGTAGCCCATCGCCGCCAACGGAATGCCAGCAGCGTTGTAGGCAAACGCCCAAAACAAATTCTGGCGAATCTTGGTCACAGTACGGGCCGAGATGTCCAGCGCTCCCGCCACCAAAGCCACGTCACCACGCATGAGCGTGATGCCTGCCGCTTGCATGGCGACATCTGTTCCACCACGCTGGCCGTCCGCATTCAAATTGGCCATCGCCAGGCCCACATCGGCGGCAGCCAGCGCGGGCGCATCGTTGATGCCATCACCCACAAAGGCCACCACATGGGGAGTACCGCTGGGGTTGTACTGCAGGCTTTTGACCAGCTCGGCCTTATCACCGGGCATCACCTCGGCATGAACTTCATCCGCATGCAAACCCAAACGTTTGGCCATGGCTTGTGCCGCGCCCTCGTTGTCGCCCGAAATCATCACCAAGCGCATACCGCGCGCGCGCAGCTTTGCTAACGCTTGATTGACGCCAGGTTTGGGCTCATCACCAAAGGCCAACACCGCAAGCACAACCATGCCTAGCGATGTGCGCTCCGCCAACACCGACACCGTGGCACCTTGTGCTTGAAAAGCGGCTGCTCGGGCTTTCCACTCACCCGCGGGGACAGATAAAGCCTCCATCCAACGCAAGCTACCCAGTCGCAAGTCACGCTCTTGCACCACGCCCTCGCTGCCAAAGCCTGCAACAGCCTTCACATCTTCGGGCGTTGCAAGCTTGAGGTCGTGCGCCTTAGCTGCTTGCACCACGGCGTGAGCCAAAGGGTGCTCGCTGCCGCTTTGCAAAGCGGCAGCCAATTCGAGCAAGATCCGTGTATGCGCCGTCATCTGTGGCGTGTCTTCTAAGATACCAACGGCGTCTGGCTCTTGCCCCGTCCACAAAGACAACAGCCTTGGCTGCCCAACCGTGAGCGTGCCGGTCTTGTCAAAAGCCACGGTGTCCACTTGGTGCGCCACCTCTAGGGCCTGCGCATCCTTGATGAGAATGCCGTGTTTGGCAGCCACACCTGTACCAGCCATGATGGCAGCAGGCGTAGCCAACCCGAGCGCACACGGACAAGCAATCACCAACACCGCGACACAATGAATGAGCGACACCTCTAAGCTGTGGCCCGTGAACCACCAAGCCAGCAACGTGGCCAAAGCCAACACCAAAACGACGGGGACGAACACCGCAGACACTTGGTCCACCAAGCGTTGAATCGGGGCTTTGGCAGCTTGTGCGTCTTCGACCAAACGAATGATGTTGGCCAACACCGTGGTTGTTCCGGTAGCACTGACACGCAGCACCACACGGCCCTCGCCATTGATGCTGCCACCTGTCACGCGTGAGTCCATCGTTTTGTACACAGGTAGCGGTTCGCCCGTAAGCATGGCTTCATCTACTTGCGTTTGCCCTTCTAGCAACACACCATCTGCAGCAAATCGTTCGCCCGGCAAAACCACCAAGCGGTCACCCACCAGCAGCTCTTCGATCGGGATTTCCGTTTCGCCATCGCGTGTGATGACGCGTGCGCGTGAGGGGCGCAAAGCATGCAAGGCACGAATGGCATCTGTGGTTTGCCGCTTGGCACGTGCCTCCAGCCACTTACCCAGCAGCACCAAGGTAATCACCACGGCCGAACCTTCGAAATACAAATGCACCATGGCGCCTGCAGGTGCTGTCAGCCACAACCACACCGACAGCGCCCAACCCGCACTGGTGCCTAGCGCCACCAACAAATCCATATTGCCGGTGCCTGCCAGCAAGGCATGCCACCCTGCTTTGTAAAAGCGTGCACCCAACACAAATTGCACAGGCGTAGCCAACAAAAACTGCCATAGGGCGGGCAACATCCAGTGCTGACCCAACACATCCCCCAACATGGGCAAGACCAAAGGGGTACTCAGCAAAAGTCCAATTGCCACGGGCATGAAGCCGGCCCAAGGGCCTTGCGATATTTGTTCTAGATGTTCTGATGCGAGTGGCTCGTAACCTGCATCACGTACAGCACGTCTCAGGCGGGCTTGTTGGGTTTGTATTTCCTGCTCTGCTTGCGAAGGGGTCCACGTCACACGGGCAGATTCGGTTGCCAAGTTCACACTGACCGACGCAACACCTGGGACCTTAGCAATCGCACGCTCTACACGTGCCACACATGATGCACAGGTCATTCCACCAATACCAATATCGCAGGACAATTCATTCATAGGTTAAGGTTACATCTTTATCAGGAGCTCGTCATGAATAACACGTTTCAAGTCCAAGGCATGACTTGTGGTCATTGTGAAATGGCCGTTAAAAAAGCCATTACACATTTAGACCCACAAGCCAAGGTCGAGATTGACCGCAGCACAGGCAAAGTAGATGTGTACAGCAATAAGTCGCGTGAAGAGATTGCGCACGCCATTGCCGATGAGGGATACAAAGTCGCGTAAGCAGCTTCATAGAGGATCAATGCGCTTGGCAAAACCCCCATGGAGAGGGAATGGTTGGGCCAAGACCTTCTACAAAACTTTACGAAACTTGTGGTCTTGCGCACAGACGCGATACACAGGCGGTTCATAGTTAGAACTTGACAGACGCATCTCGCATCTGACTTCAAGGAGCTTATATGAACCGTTTAAAAACCACCCGTTTTGCACTCTCTGTTTTATTGGCTGGCACGGCCTTCGTTGGCATTGCACCAGCACAAGCGCAACCCATGATGGGTGAGATGAGCATGCACCATGATGAAGGACGCATGCATGAGCGCATGCTCAAGCGTTGGGAAAAGCATCAAGCAGAATTGAAGACCAAGCTGCATCTAACAGCAACACAAGAGCCTGCATGGAATACCTTTGTACAAGGCATGAAAATGCCTGCCAAGCCATTGATGCAGCCCGTTGACCGAGAAGCTTTGCTGAAGCTCAGTACGCTTGAACGCATAGAAAAAATGAATGCCGTTCACGAAGCGAATTTAGCCACCATGCAAGCACACATCAAGCAACGCACAGAAGCCACACGTGCGTTCTACAACCAACTGAGTGCTGAGCAACAAAAAATATTTGATGCCGAAACCCTTCCAGAGCATTCACGCTGGATGGGCAGACGCGATTAAATATCGATATTGGCAGCGCGCAGAGCGTTGTGCTCAATAAAGTTGCGGCGAGGCTCCACCTCGTCGCCCATCAACATGGTGAACACGCGATCCGCTTCAATCGCGTCGTCAATTTGCACACGCAAGAGGCGACGCACAGTGGGGTCCATCGTGGTTTCCCACAGCTGCGCTGGGTTCATTTCGCCCAAACCCTTGTAGCGTTGACGAGCCGTGGCATTTTCAGCTTGACCAATCAACCACTTCATGGCTTGGCGGAAGTCAGATACTTTTTCTTCCTTCGCCTTCTCACCCTCACCACGGTGCACCTTTGCACCCTCGCCGAGCAAACCACGGAAAGTTTGTGCCGCCTCAGCCAAAGCAGCGTAGTCTGCGCCATGCACAAAATCTTGGGTAATCACGCTGCTCTTGACGTTGCCATGGTGACGACGGCTGATGCGCAAAATGGGTTTGTCAGTACGCACATCAAACTCACCCGTAGCTTCTGAACCACTGCCAAGTTCGCGCAATTTTTCTTGCATCGCTGCTGCTGATTTTTCTGCATCAGCCACGGTATCCAAATTAACCGACACACCATCAGCCATCGCGCGCAACGCCTCGGCATCCATGAAACCGCTCAAACGTGCGATGACTGCTTCAGCGATTTGGTGTTTGCGGGCCAATTCACCCAAGGTGTCTCCACTCAATACTTGAGAGTTTGCACCGCCTGTTGTGAGGCTCGCATCTTTCATCGCGATTCGCAACAAAAATCCATCCAAAGCGGATGCATCTTTGAGGTACAACTCTTCTTTGCCTGCCTTCACTTTATACAAAGGCGGCTGGGCGATGTAGATATGACCGCGCTCAACCAATTCAGGCATTTGGCGATAGAAGAAAGTCAGCAACAAGGTACGAATGTGGGCGCCGTCAACGTCGGCGTCGGTCATGATGATGATGCGGTGATAGCGCAGCTTGTCCACATTGAAATCATCCGTGGCCGACTTGCCAGACTCAGCACTGGCTTTGCCAATGCCCGTGCCCAAAGCCGTGATGAGCGTCAAAATTTCATTACTGGTCAGCAGCTTTTCGTAACGTGCTTTTTCAACGTTCAAAATCTTGCCGCGCAGGGGCAAGATAGCTTGGAATTTACGGTCGCGTCCTTGCTTGGCTGAGCCACCCGCAGAGTCACCCTCTACGATGTAGATTTCGCACAACGAGGGGTCTTTTTCTTGGCAATCTGCAAGCTTGCCTGGCAAGCCCATGCCATCCAACACACCTTTGCGACGTGTCATCTCACGGGCTTTGCGAGCAGCTTCACGAGCGCGTGCTGCTTCCACAATCTTGCCGCAAATGATCTTGGCGTCGTTGGGGCGCTCTTGCAAATAGTCGGTCAGTGTTTTAGCAACAATATCTTCCACAGGTGCCCGCACTTCGCTAGACACCAACTTGTCTTTGGTCTGACTGCTGAACTTAGGCTCGGGTACTTTGACAGACAACACGCAGCACAGGCCTTCGCGCATGTCATCACCAGTGACTTCAACCTTGGCCTTCTTAGCAAATTCGTTTTCTTCGATGTACTTGTTGATGACACGCGTCATCGCAGCACGCAAACCGGTCAAGTGGGTACCACCATCACGCTGCGGAATGTTGTTGGTGAAGCACAAAACGTTTTCGTTGTAACCATCGTTCCATTGCATGGACACTTCCACACCAATGCTGGTGCCAGGAATGCCGCCGTAGGTATCAGCAGGACGGTCACCTTCTGCATAGAAAGCGTTGGGGTGCAACACCTTCTTGCCTGAGTTGATGAAATCCACGAAGCCCTTCACACCACCCGCACCAGAAAAATCGTCTTCTTTGCCTGTGCGCTCGTCCAACAAACGGATGCGCACACCATTGTTCAAGAAGCTCAGTTCGCGCAAACGCTTGCTCAAAATTTCGTAATGGAAGTCAGTGTTTTGCGTGAAGATTTCTGTATCAGGCAAGAAGTGAACTTCTGTGCCGCGCTTCTCCGTGTCACCCGTGATGCGCATGGGGGAGACTTCTACGCCATCTACAACTTCAATCAATCGGTTTTGCACAAAACCTTTGGAAAATTCCAAAGTATGTACCTTGCCTTCACGGCGAACGATTAAGCGCAAGGACTTAGACAGTGCATTCACACAAGACACACCCACACCGTGCAAACCACCTGACACCTTGTAGCTGTTCTGGTTGAACTTGCCACCTGCGTGCAATTCGGTCAACGCAATTTCAGCAGCACTGCGCTTAGGTTCGTGCTTGTCATCCATCTTCACACCGGTAGGAATGCCACGACCGTTATCCGTGACGCTGATGGAATTGTCACTGTGAATCGTGACCACGATGTCATCGCAATGACCCGCTAAGGCTTCATCAATTGAGTTATCTACCACCTCAAATACCAAGTGGTGCAAACCTGAACCATCCGATGTATCACCGATGTACATGCCAGGACGCTTACGAACCGCCTCAAGGCCTTCCAAAATTTGAATCGACCCCTCACCATAGCCTTCACCGGCTAAAGGTGTCACTGGAGTTTCAGGAGTTTGAGTGGGTTCAGTCATAGCAAGTCTTCGTGCGTGAGGCAAAAACACCCCACGGTTTCAATCAGTAAAAAGGGAAACAACAAGGCGTTAGATACGCATTGGCATCACCACATATTTAAATGTGGTGTTTTCAGGAATGGTGATAAGGGCTGAGCTGTTGGAATCGGCCAAGTCAACCTGCACCATGTCTTGATCCATATTGGTCAAAGCATCGATCAAATAGGTCACGTTAAAACCAATTTCAATGGCATCACCGCTGTAATCAATTTCAAGTTCGTCCACAGCTTCTTCTTGCTCTGCATTGCTCGATGCCACGCGCAACACACCAGGCTCTAAGTTCAGGCGAACGCCTTTGAACTTTTCGCTGGTCAAAATTGCAGTGCGCTGCAAGGTCGCTAGCAAAGCCGTACGGCCCATGGTGATGGTGTTTTTGTGGTTCTTTGGAATCACGCGGTTGTAATCGGGGAACTTGCCTTCGACCAACTTGGTCACAAACTCCATGCCATCAAATGTGAACTTGGCTTGATTGCCTGCAAACTGCATTTCAATCGCACCTTCTTTGTCACTCAACAAGCGTTGCATTTCCAACACTGTTTTACGCGGCAAGATGACTTCTTGACGTGGTACTTCCACATCCAAAGTGGCTGACGAGAAAGCTAAGCGGTGACCGTCTGTGGCAACCAGGCTCAATTGCTTACCTTCAGCCACAAACAAAATACCGTTCAAGTAATAACGGATGTCATGCACAGCCATCGCGAATGACACTTGGTGCAACAACTCTTTCAATGTCTTTTGTGGCACGCTGAATGAAGGACCAAAGTTAGCTGCTTCTTGCACCAACGGGAAATCTTCAGCAGGCAAACTTTGCAAAGTGAAGCGGCTCTTGCCGCCTTTCAAAATCAATTTGTTTTGATTCGATTCCAAACTCACCGTTTGATCGGAAGGCATGGTGCGCAAGATGTCGATCAACTTACGCGCACCCACCGTGGTGGTGAAGTTACCTGCATCACCATCAAGTTCAGCGGTGGTACGAATTTGAATTTCTAAATCACTGGTGGTCAGTTGCAATGAACTGCCCGTTTTGCGAATCAGCACGTTTGCCAAGATTGGCAATGTGTGGCGACGTTCAACGATACCTGCGACAGATTGCAGAACTGACAAAACCTTATCTTGTGTTGCTTTCAGTACGATCATCTCTTCCTCTTGTTTTCTTTATTTAAATT
>ERZ650301.252-NODE-252-length-14401-cov-6.037781_pt1 | contig 14401 bp, 16 predicted proteins | sample MGYA00376237_ERZ650301 | MGnify/ENA primary metagenome ERZ650301 (study PRJEB26733, sample SAMN07839255) | wastewater metagenome | biome: small river; feature: stream; material: water | place: USA: North Carolina | collected 2016-04-05 ...
TTTTAGCACTCTATTGCTTTGAGTGCCAAAACAACGATAATAACGAGAGGATTCCTATGACATCGACTGCTATGACCCTAAGTCACGCCAGCAACCCTAAAACTAACGCCTTGACCGCGATGCCATCGCCGGTGGGCAATCTGGACGCCTACATCCGTGCCGTTCAGCAATATCCCATGCTCACCGAACAGGAAGAGCAGAATTTGGCGCGCCGTCTGCGCGACGAAGACGACCTGGATGCAGCCCGGCAATTGATCGTGTCCCATCTCCGCCTGGTGGTATCTACCGCGCGTCAGTATCTGGGCTACGGTCTGCCGCACGCCGACTTGATCCAGGAAGGCAATATCGGCCTGATGAAGGCGGTGAAACGCTTTGACCCGGAACGCGGTGTGCGTCTGGTCTCCTTTGCCATGCACTGGATCAAGGCCGAAATTCACGAATATGTGCTGAAAAACTGGCGCCTGGTCAAAGTTGCTACGACCAAAGCGCAACGCAAGCTGTTCTTCAATCTGCGCAGCATGAAGGGCAATGCCAGCCATCTGGATCAAGCCGCCACTGAATCCATTGCTACCCAGCTGAACGTGTCAGAAGCCGATGTGCGCGAGATGAATATGCGCCTGTCTGGCCGTGACATTGCACTGGATCCGGGCCCCGATGTCTCAGATGAGGATAGCTACGCCCCCATCGACTATCTGGCTGATGACACGATGGAACCAACGGCTATTCTGGAAGGCCGCGACCGCGATAACCTGCAATCGACTGGCCTACAGCATGCGCTGGGACAGCTGGATGACCGGAGTCGTCACATCGTGCAATCGCGCTGGTTAGCCGATGATAGCGGTGCGACCCTGCAGGATCTGGCTGATGAATATGGTATTTCGGCCGAACGCGTGCGCCAGATTGAAGCCAAGGCGCTGAAGTCACTCCGGTCGTATCTGGTACCCGCCTAACGCAAGCTAAAACACGGCACCCCTCTGCCGGAAACGGCAAGAAAGCCGTATAATTCAAAGCTGTACAAAGCGCCCGCTTCTGCGGGCGCGTTTCTATTTTCCGTCGAAATCAACGACATCGCGCTTTTCAGGAATACGCATGGCCGGTCATTCAAAGTGGGCAAATATCCAGCACCGTAAAGGTCGCCAGGATGAAAAACGTGGACGCGTCTTCTCGCGTCTGGCCAAGGAAATTACCGTAGCCGCCAAAATGGGTGGCGGTGATATCAACTTCAACCCGCGTCTGCGCATGGCCATTGATCGCGCTAAAGGCGTCAACATGCCCGCCGACAACATCGACCGCGCGGTTAAAAAAGGCACGGGCGAACTGGAAGGCGTTGAATACGTTGAACTGCGCTATGAAGGCTACGGCACCAACGGCGCGGCCGTGATTGTTGACTGCCTCACCGATAACAAAACCCGCACGGTGGCGGATGTGCGCCACGCTTTCTCCAAGCATGGCGGCAACCTAGGCACGGATGGCTGTGTGGCGTTCCAGTTCCAGCATTGCGGTCAATTCCTGTTTGCCCCCGGCACGGATGAAACCAAACTGATGGATACCGCGATTGAAGCGGGTGCCGAAGACGTACAAACGCATGAAGATGGCGCGCTGGAAGTGCTGTGTGCACCGCCTGATTTCGGCACCGTGCAGGAAGCACTCACGGCCGCCGGTTTCAAACCAGAAATGGCAGAAGTCACCATGCGCCCACTCAACGAAACCGAGCTGGTCGGCGACGACGCCGTCAAAATGCAAAAGCTGCTGGATGCCATTGAAGCCCTGGACGACGTTCAGGCGGTTTATACCAGCGCTGTTTTTGACGAGGCCTGATTCCTTGTCCAAGGTCACGCGTATTCTCGGCATTGACCCGGGTCTACGCATGACCGGCTTCGGCGTGATCGAGATGCAAGGCCAGAAGCTACGGTACGTTGCCAGCGGCTGCATTAAATCTGACAGCCACCAGCGCCTACCCGAACGTCTGCATACCCTGTACGCAGGCATCACCGAAATTATTGGCACCTACCAACCCGATATCGCCGCTGTGGAACAGGTCTTTTCCAACGTGAACCCGCAATCCACCCTGCTACTGGGTCAGGCGCGCGGTGCCGCCATTACGGCACTGGTCGCGCAGGGGCTACCGGTCAGCGAATACACCGCCCTACAGGTGAAACAGTCGGTTGTTGGCCACGGCAAAGCGGCCAAGCAACAGGTAGCTCACATGGTCACGCGCCTGCTCACCTTGCCCGGTGAACCGGGTAGCGATGCGGCTGATGCGTTGGCCTGCGCCATCTGCCATGCACATGGCTCGCAAGGGCTAGGCCAACTTGCCGCGCCGGGTCGGCGTCAGCGCGGGGGGCGCCTTCTGGCGTTGGCTGACAGCGAGTTACTGAATCGCGCAACCCTCAGCAAAACAACAACCGCCAACCGGAGAACCGCATCATGATTGGCCGCCTGAGTGGACGCCTCATCGCCAAACAACCGCCCGCCATTATGGTGGACGTGCAAGGCGTCGGCTACGAAGTGGATGTCTCGATGAACACCTTCTGCGAACTCCCGGCGCTCGACGCACCTGTCAGCTTGCACATCCACATGGCCGTACGCGAAGACGGTCATTTTCTCTATGGCTTTCTCAGTGAAAGCGAGCGGACCGCCTTTCGTCAACTGATCAAGATCTCCGGCGTCGGTGCCCGCATGGCGCTGGCGGTGCTCTCCGGACTTAACGTTGACGAGCTGGCCGCGGCCATTGCCCGGCAGGATGTGGCCTGCTTCACCCGCATTCCGGGTATCGGCAAGAAAACCGCCGAACGCCTGCTGCTCGAACTCAAAGGCAAACTGGATCTGGTGGCGGGCAATGCCACCGCCATTGCCGCCGGGCAGATCATCCCGGCAGATCCGTTACAAGACACGATCGAGGCCCTGGTCGCACTCGGCTACAATGCCCGCGAGGCGCAAAGCGCCACCAAAGCGCTGCCGGTTGGTGTTAGCACGACCGATGCTATCCGCCTTGCCCTGAAACAGTTGTCCGGCCTCAAATAACCGAAACGATCGAGGAACCCGCGCATGTATTCCCCCGGATTACAGATCTCCCGCATCACGATCGTCGCCTTGCTCATCCTGGGCGTGCTGTGGGTGCTGCGCCCGTTTCTGTCACCCCTGTTAACGGCGCTCATCATCGTCGTCGCCACCTGGCTTCCCTATTCCTGGCTGGTGCGTCAGTTAGGCAATCGCAAGGCACTGGCTGCGGCCATCATGACCTTGTTGCTCACCGTACTCATTTTGATCCCGACGTTCTTCCTTGGGGGTCAAGTCACCAAGGCTGCCACCATTTTGGTTGAAACGCTCAAAGACCGTTTCCAGGGCGGCATTGGCGAACCGCCCGCCTGGCTGCTGACGCTACCGCTGGTCGGCGAGCATATCAAGGCTTACTGGGACCACCTGCTCAACGATGCCGGAAGTGGCGCGGAATTGCTGCAACGAATTTACGACCCGGCCAAGCGCCTCATCACCAGCATTGCCTCGGGGGTCGTCAATGGGGTCCTGCAAATTCTGCTGGCGATCTTTATCGCCTTCTTTGCCTACCGTGACGGTCAACAATGGTCCATGTGGTTACGCAACGCGGCGCGGCGCTTAAGTGGTGATATCGGCACCCACATGGTTGATGTAGCTGGCAAAACGATTCTCGGGGTGATGGTCGGCATTCTCGGCACCGCAGCCGCCCAGGGCCTGGTGGCGTATATCGGTTTCAAAATCGCTGGCGTGCCCAATGCCGGCTTGCTCGGCGCCGCTACCTTCCTGACTTCCATGCTGCCCGCCGGCCCGGTGCTGATCTGGCTGGGCGCCGCCTACTGGCTTTACGATCAGAGCCTCACTGGCTGGGCAATTTTCATGGTGATCTGGGGCGCCGCCGGTATCAGCAGCGTCGATAACGTCGTTCGCCCAGTCCTCATCGCCCATACCGCCAGCCTGCCCTTCCTGCTCATCGCACTGGGCACCTTCGGCGGCATTATCGCGTTCGGTTTCGTCGGCATTTTCATCGGCCCGACACTGCTGGCACTGGCGGTGGCTATGACCAACCAGTGGCTAAATCACCGCAACACCATCACCCATTCGGAACGCCTGTGATTGAGACCGACGATTTCGCAGCCGGCGTTGATCGGCTGATTACCCCAAATAGTGCCTCCCACCAGGAAGAGGCGCAAGAGCGCGCGCTGCGCCCCAAGCGCCTGGCCGATTACACGGGCCAGCACAAAGTCCGTGACCAGCTGGGTCTCTTTATTGAAGCCGCCAAAAAACGCGGCGATGCGCTGGACCATGTCTTGTTGTTCGGCCCGCCGGGGCTAGGCAAGACCACCCTGGCGCACATCATTGCGCACGAACTGGGTGTCAATCTACGCCAGACCAGTGGTCCGGTATTGGAGCGCCCGGGCGACCTGGCTGCACTACTGACCAACCTGGAACCGCACGATGTGCTGTTCATCGATGAAATTCATCGCCTCTCGCCCGTGGTCGAAGAAATTCTCTACCCGGCACTGGAGGACTACCAGATTGACATCATGATCGGTGAAGGCCCCGCCGCCCGCTCGGTCAAACTGGATCTACCGCCCTTTACGCTGGTCGGCGCCACCACGCGTGCCGGCATGCTCACCAACCCGCTACGCGACCGGTTTGGCATTGTGTCCCGCCTGGAGTTTTATGCGGCCGAAGATTTGCGGCAGATTGTTGCCCGTTCGGCACGACTGCTCGATTTAGCGCTGGCCGACGATGGTGCCCTGGAAATTGCCAAGCGTTCGCGCGGCACGCCACGTATCGCCAATCGACTGTTACGCCGCGTTCGCGACTACGCCGAAATTCGTGCCCCTGAACAAAAAGACGGCATCAACGCCCACACAGCGGATGCTGCCCTGGCCATGCTGGACGTCGACCCGGTGGGCCTGGATCTCATGGATCGCAAGCTCCTACTGGCGGTCATCGAAAAGTTTGGCGGCGGCCCGGTCGGTGTCGATAACCTGGCAGCGGCTATTGGTGAAGCACGGGACACGATCGAAGACGTGCTGGAACCCTTCCTGATTCAGCAGGGGTATCTGCAACGCACCCCGCGTGGTCGTATTGCTACCAACCGGGTCTATCATCACCTAGGCCTGCAGGCCCCTGATAACGACTCTGACGCTGCCACGTGGCGAGATCAAGGTGTGCAGTAACATGACCGTCTTTCATCACCCGGTTCGTATCTATTACGAAGACACCGATGCCGGTGGCGTGGTGTATTACGCCAACTACCTTAAATTTTTCGAGCGTTGCCGCACCGAATGGTTGCGCTCACTGGGACACAATCAAACCGATCTGCTGGCGGCCGAAGACATTGTCTTTGTCGTCAAATCAGTGAGTGCCGATTACAAACGCCCGGGCAAACTCGACGATCACCTCGAAGCCGGTTTACGCCTCGAACACCTGGGCCGTGCCCAGCTGCAATTTGAACAGTGGGTCGATCGGCTCAATGCCGATGGCACCCGCGAAACCCTCGTCACCGGCAACGTCAAACTGGCCTGTGTCAACCTCAAGACCCTCCGCCCCGTTTCTATCCCCGACTGGCTCCATTGCCAATTACAACCTAGCGACGCATCATGAATCCAACTCCCCAAGACATGTCTATCCTGAGCCTGGTGCTCGGCGCCAGCGCCGTCGTTCAAGGCATCATGCTCCTGCTGCTTATCGTCTCTTTCATGTCGTGGTACTACATCTTCCTAAAGTGGCTGACCGTACGTGCCGAGAAGAACAAGACTGCAGACTTTGAGCAATCTTTCTGGTCCGGCAGCAGCCTGAATGATCTGTATCAGGCCGCACTGAATGACCGCCACAACGCCGGTAGCCTGGAACGGATTTTTGAATCCGGGTTACGTGAATTCAACAAACTGCGCGATCAGCACATGCTGGAACCTAAAGATATTCTCGATGGTTCACGTCGTGCCATGCGCGCTACCTACCAACGCGAACTGGACAGCCTGGAATCGCATCTCGCCTTCCTGGCCTCCACCGGTTCTGTATCGCCCTACGTTGGTCTATTCGGCACGGTGTGGGGCATCATGCACGCCTTCCGCGGCCTGTCCAATGTCGGCCAGGCAACCTTGTCCTCCGTCGCGCCCGGTATTGCCGAAGCCCTGGTGGCCACTGCTATCGGCCTGTTCGCCGCCATTCCGGCCGTGGTTGCTTACAACCGCTTCTCGTATGACATCGACCGCCTCGCATCGCGCTTCGAATCCTTTATGGAAGAGTTCTCGAACATCCTCCAGCGCCAGATGAAGTAAGGAAGCCGCGCAATGCGTAATCGCCGTAAACTCAAAAACGAAATCAACGTCGTTCCGTATATCGACGTGATGCTCGTGCTGCTGGTGATCTTTATGGTCACGGCACCGATGATGCCTACCGGCAACATTGATCTGCCGACGGTTGGACAGGCGGCTACGCCGCCAGTCGCCCCGATTGAAGTCTCCGTACGCGCCGATCAAAGTCTGGCCATCGTTAATCGCGGCGGCAACGGACAAGAACAATCTGTCACATTGGATCAACTGACTGATCAGCTGCTCACCATGCAAAAAGGCAACCCGGATACACCGGTGCTCATCGCTGGCGCCAAGACCGTGCCCTATGAAGCCGTGCTGCAGGTAATGGATCAACTGCAGAAGGCACAGATCAAGCGGGTTGGCCTGCTCGTCTCGCCGACCGGTAAGTAAGGCGGGGATATCACGTTGTCGCTGTCCGGCTTTCTTTCGCGCCTGAAAAACCTCTGGCAAGCTTCCCGCCCCTCGGCGCAAGCGCCAGGGCTGGATCGTGCCGCTCAGCAAAAAGCACAGGAACGCAAAGCGCTGATCTACACCGTCGTGATGCACCTGATTCTGGTGCTGTTTTTGATTCTGGGCGTGAGTTGGAACAACAAAGAACCCGAGCCGATGCAGGCCGAACTCTGGACGCCTTCGCAACTCGCCGCCGTCACCGCCGCCGCACAGCGCGAGGCCCAGACCTTTGGCGACAAAGATGCGCCAACACCACAACCAGAGCCGGCACCGAAACCCGAGCCCAAGCCCGAACCTAAACCAGAACCGAAGCCGGCGCCAAAACCGCAACCCAAACCTGAGCCGGTGAAAGCCCCGCCCAAGCCTACGCCTGCCCCAGCCAATCAAAAAGCGGATATTGCGATCAAGCAGGATAAGAAACCCGAAAAAGATAAGACACCGGAGAAGGTGCCAGACAAAAAAGACCCAAAGGCCAAAGACGTCAAAGAGACCAAGGACGACAAGAAAAAACCTGACCCTAAGGATGCCAAAAAGAAGGCACAAGATGACTTCCTGGAGGAACTGAAGCGCGAAGAGCAGAAAATCGCGGCACAGAAACAACAGGCAGCTCAAAAGCAGCAAGCCGCGGCCGCAGCGGATGCACGTGCGCAACGCGAAGCCGCCATGCGCGCGCAGGCTGGTGCTGAAGCTAAGGCAGCCGGAGCCGAACGCGCCAGAGGGGATGATCGCAATTACCTGACCAAACTCAAAACAAAAATCCGTGGCAATGTCATTCTGCCGCCGAACCTGCAGGGCAACCCCGCCGCAGTGTTCCGGGTGACGCAACTACCTTCCGGCGAAGTCATCGACGTGCGCTTGATCAAGTCGAGCGGTAATCCACAACTGGATACCGCTGTTGAGCGCGCGATTCGTAAATCATCGCCGCTCCCCACACCAGAAGGCCGCTCGCCAGATCGGGTCATTGATATCACCTATCTGCCTTTTGAAAAGGCGCCGCAGTAAACCATCATGCGTCCATCCCCACAGCCTTCTGCCCCAGCGTCCATAGCAAACCCGGTCAAACTTGCCGGCGCTACGGCACTCGGCATCGGCGGCATGATGGGCGCTGGCCTTTACTCCTTGCTGGGCATGGCCAGTCAGCATGCAGGCAATCAGATCGCTATCGCTTTTCTACTCGGTGCTGCAGCAGCCGCTTTCTCGATTTACTCTTATGCACGCCTGGGCGCGGCATTTCCTGGCAGCGGCGGTGCGGCCAATTTTACTGTGGCCGGATTCGGGCCCGGTTGGTTGTCAGGCAGCCTGAATGTTTTTCAGTATCTGGCCTATCTCGTTGCGGCAGCCCTCTATGCCGCCGCCTTTGCCGAGTACGCCAATGCACTAAGCGGTCAGTCCATGCCTGTCTGGGCCACACGGCTATGCGCTGTCACCGTCGTCATCGCTTTCAGCCTCGTTAGCCTACTCGGCGCAAAAACAGTGGGGCGGGCAGCGTCACTGGCCATGGGCTTCACCATTCTGGCCCTTATCATTTTTGCCTTAGCCGGCATCCCCGACGTCCAACCATCACACCTCACCCTACCGACGGACAACTGGCAGGGGATCGTCATCGCGGCGGGCGTGCTTTACGTCAACTATCAGGGCTTCGGCGTGGTCACCAATGCATCAGGCGCTATGCAGAACCCGAGCCGCGAGTTACCACGCGCCATGTTTCTGGCGCTCGGTGTTGTCACCTTCCTGTACCTGATCGTATCGCTCGTCACCGTCGGCATCTGGCCGACCAGCACGATTGAGCAGGACAGCGGCCATGTGCTGGCCAGTATCGCCCAAGGCGTCTGGGGAACACCTGGACTCATCCTCATTAGCGCCTCGGCCATGCTGGCAACGGCGGCTGCCGTTAACGCTACCATTTTTGCAGCGTCGAACATTCTCAGCGACACCGCACAACAGGGGACGCTACCGCGCTTATTGGCGCATTCAGAGAAGGGCGTTTCCAATGCACTGATGCTCTCTGCCGCCTTGGTCTCGATAATGGTGGTGACCTTACCGCTTGCGGTTGTAGGGCAAATGGCCAGCATGGCATTCCTGCTGGTCTATGCGCTGATCTCTATCGGCCATTGGCGCATTACCCACAAGACCGGTGCACGACGCAGCATTCTTGGGGCAGCGATTGGCATCAACTTCGTGCTTTTTGTCACGCTGTTTCGCAGCGCCTTGTATGATTCGCCCACCAGCGCCTATGCCTTAGTGGTACTGCTGATTGCGGCAGGCCTGATCGCAAAATTTTTTAGCAGAAGCTCAGCCCGCTTCCGTGCTTCGCCCTAAGTGTGCATTTCCTATTTTCTTAAGACCTCCCTCGTTATAATTTCGCCATGATTCGTTACTTACGATTGCTTGCTATTTCTCTTTTCCTGATTTTCTCGGGAATCGCCCACGCACAACTCAACATCGAAGTCGTCGGTGCCGGCATGCAGCGCATACCGGTAGCCGTGCCCAACTTTGGTGGGGATGATGGCCTTGGTCGTGAGATCGCCGCTGTCGTGCGCAGTGATCTGGCCAGTACCGGGCTCTTCAATATTATTAATACCGATAGCTTGGTTGCCGAAGAAAATAGTTCGGTCGACTTTGCGGCCTGGCGCAGTCGTGGTGCTGATGCGCTGGCCACCGCTACGGCAAACCGCCCTGGCGGTCAGATTGAAGTTCGTGTTCGGGTGGCTGATATCGTTAAGCGTGGCAGCCTGGGCAATACGGTCGTAACCGTGCCGGGCAACAATATGCGATTGGCCGGTCACAAAGTGGCCGACTTCATTTACCAGAAGCTCACTGGCCAACCTGGCTACTTCTCATCGCGCATTGCCTATGTGCTTAAGCAGGGCACGGGCCCCAACGCACAATTTCAGCTGATCGTTGCCGATGCCGATGGCCAAAACCCGGTACCGGTATTTAAGTACAACCAACCGATCATTTCCCCCGCCTGGTCGCCGGATGGCACCAAGCTGGCCTATGTCTCTTTTGAAAAGAGCAAACCCGTTATTTTTGAACAAACGCTGAAAACGGGGGCGCGCCGCGCGGTGGCCAGTTTCCGTGGCTCTAACTCTGCCCCGGCCTGGTCACCGGATGGCAGCCGCCTGGTTGTCGCACTATCCCGCGAAGGCGGCACACAGCTGTACAGCATTGCGTTAGCGACGGGCCAGGCAACGCGCATCACCAACACCACGGGCATCGACACCGAGCCGGCCTTCTCGCCGGATGGTCAGTGGATTTATTTCACCTCTGACCGCGGCGGTAGCCCTCAGATCTACAAGATGCCGGCCGGCGGCGGCAGTGCACAACGCGTAAGTTTTGATGGCAACTACAATGTCACCGCACGCCCATCGCCCGATGGCCGCACATTGGCCTTTATTACCCGTCGTGACGGCGGCTTCCGCGTGGCCACGTTAGACCTGGCGACTCGTCAGGTCACTGTGCTAACCGATTCGCAGCGCGACGAATCGCCCACCTTCTCGCCCAATGGGCAAATGATTCTCTACGCCACCATTCTGGGTGGGCGCGGTGTTCTAGCGGCTGTTTCGGCCGATGGTCAGATTCGTCAGCGTCTTTCTGCCGTGAATGGCGATGCGCGCGAACCCGCCTGGGGCCCCAACCGTTAATGCGCATTTAAGCTTGGGCATAGAAAATGCTTCTATCTCAAGGGCTTGATCGCTTACAATTCTAAAAACTACTGGAGCAGTACACATGCAAAACATCACCCGCAAACAATTTCTCCGCCTGGTACCGGCTCTGGCCGTTGCCCTGCTAGCCGCTTGTAGCTCGACCCCGGACAACAGCTCGGATCTGGCCAGCGTTGATGCCACTGGCACATCTGGGGTGCCAAAGCTTTCAGCAGCGGCACTTGCCAAGCTGCGCGACCCGAACAGCCCGCTGTCCAAGCGTAGCGTCTACTTCAACTACGATCAGTACGATGTGAAGTCGGAATACAACAGCCAGTTGCAAGCGCATGCCAAGTTCATCGCTTCGGAACCGAACGCCCGTGTTCTGGTTCAAGGCAACACCGATGATCGCGGTAGCCGTGAATACAATCTGGCCCTGGGTCAACGTCGTGCCGATGCCGTCAAAAAACAACTGGTACTGATGGGTGCCCCGGAATCGCAAATCGAATCCGTGAGCCTGGGCAAAGAAAAGCCGAAGGCACTGGGTGACAACGAAGCGGCCTGGGCTGAAAATCGCCGCGCCGACATGCTCTACAACGGCGAATACTAATTATGATGCGGTCCCTTCCGGCGGCACTCGCTGCCGCCGGTTTGCTATGCACACTGCCCGCACACGCCGGCCTGTTTGACGATGATGTTGCGCGCAAACAGGTTAACGACCTGCAAAAAACGACCAGCCAGACACTGATTGATCAGACACGTCAGATCGATCAGTTGAATCGGGAGGTCGCAGAGCTGCGTGGTCAGGTCGAAGTACTCACTAACCAGATCACTGATCTGGATAAGCGCCAGAAAGATCTGTACCTGGATCTGGATAACCGCTTGCAAGGCATTGAGGCCAGCAAGGGCAAGGCGGTGGCTAAACCAGCCGCAGCCGTGGTGAGCGATGCCAGCAAGGCAGAAGCCAAATCAGACACCAAAGCCGACAGCAAACCTGCCGACGACCCCGCTGCCGCACTCAAGGCTTATGAATCAGCCCTGGGACTGTTCAAAGCGGGCAAGTACAAGGAAGCTGCTGCGGCATTTGATAAGTTCACCAAAACTTATCCGGATAACGACCAGGCACCTGCCGCACAATTCTGGTTAGGCAATAGTTATTACGCCGTCGGTGACTGCAAGCAAGTGATCAGCTCGCAACAAAAGCTGCTCGCCAAATGGCCGAAGAACGGTCGTGCTTCCGACGCCATGGCTAATATCGCTAACTGTCAGGCCGAGCTTGGTCAAAAAGCCGAGTCACAAAAGACGCTGAAGGATCTGGTTGCCAAGTATCCAGACTCTAAAGCGGCTGGCGCAGCCAAACAGCAACTTAAAAAGTAAGGCGCCATGACGGAAACAGTAGGCGCGAACCGCGAACAAACGGTTCGACTGAGCGAAATCTTTTTTTCGTTGCAGGGTGAAGCGGCGCGCTCGGGTATCCCCACTGTTTTTGTGCGCCTCACTGGTTGCCCATTGCGCTGTACCTGGTGCGATACCGAATATGCCTTTACCGGTGGCACAATCACACGCATTGAAGAGATCCTCGCGCAGGTAGCCCGCTACCCCACCCGCTATGTCTGCGTTACCGGCGGCGAGCCCCTCGCCCAAAAGACCTGCCTACCTTTGCTCAGCGCCTTCTGCGATGCCGGCTACGATGTCTGCCTGGAAACCTCCGGCGCACTCGACATTACCTCGGTGGATCCACGTGTCGCCCGTATCATGGACCTCAAAGCGCCCAGCTCGGGGGAAACAGCTAAAAACCTGCTGAGCAATATCCCTGACTTGCGAAAAACCGATGAAGTCAAAATCGTTGTGGCCTCCCGCACTGACTACGATTGGGCAAAAGAGATGATCAACGCCCATCAGCTCACGACCCTTTGCGATGTCGTCCTTTCGCCGGTCGCTGGGCAACTTAACCCAACCGATCTGGCCGAGTGGATCCTGGCTGACGGCCTTACTGTGCGCTTTCAGATCCAGCTACACAAACTGCTCTGGAGTGATGCCCGTGGCAAGTAACGAACTCCACGCACCGCCCGCCGTCGTGCTGCTCTCTGGCGGCCTGGATTCTGCCACGACGCTTGCTATTGCACGCGACCAGGGCTTTGCCTGTCATGCCATTGCTTTTGACTACGGTCAGCGCCATCGGGCAGAGTTGGATGCGTCTCTACGTCAGGCCAAAGCGCTCGGCGCCTTGAGCCATCGCGTGGTTCATGTCGATATGAACCAGTTTGGTGGCTCTGCACTTACCGACTTCTCCATCGATGTCCCAGAGGCGCATAGCCAGCCCGGCATACCCAGCACCTACGTGCCAGCACGCAATACCGTGATGCTGTCGCTGGCACTGGCTTTGGCCGAAACCCTGCATGGCCGTGACATTTTTCTCGGCGTGAATGCGGTGGATTACTCCGGCTATCCGGATTGCCGTCCGGAATACATCGCCGCCTTTGAGCAGATGGCTAATCTGGCGACCAAGGCTGGCGTTGAAGGCACACGCTTTCGCGTGCACGCGCCGCTTATCGACATGAGCAAAGCGGACATCATCCGCACCGGCACCCAATTAGGTGTCGACTACAGCCTCACCGTCTCCTGCTATCAGGCAACACCCGAGGGCAAGGCCTGCGGCCATTGTGACTCCTGCGCATTACGCGCCGAAGGCTTTGCCGCAGCGGGTATTGCGGACCCTACGCCTTATATAACGCGCTAGCGGAACCGCTCGTGTAGCCTCAGGCCCGCCGTTGCCAGCAAGTCAATTGGGCAACGGTATGCTGGAATTTACGGGCCGTTTCCCGAATCACAAACGGTACATCCTGCGGCGCCCCCAGCGGCACGAAGTCTCGCGCCAAATGCGCGTGTAAGGCATCTAAGGTGGTGTAGCGTTCGCCGTCTTGTCTGTAGCCCCCCAACCACTGCGACTTCGGTGTGTGTTCCTCAAGCCAAGTATAGGGCGACGTTAAGACCAATACCCCGCCGGGCACGATCCGCCGACCTATGTCAGCTAAAAACTTGGCCGGATCATAAAGTCGATCAATCAAATTGGCCGCGACAACCAAATCATAATCGTGGTGGTTTTCTTTGAGATTGCAGGCATCGCCCTGTGAAAAAACCACCTTGGCGGCACAATCAGCAAAACCCAATTGACCCAGGGTAATTTCACGAAATGATTGCAACGACCCCTCATCGGTCAGTGCGTAGCGCACCATGCCGTCTCTCACCAATTCATCGGCCAGGTTAATAAAGCGGGCAGAGAAATCGACACCGATCACGGATTCAAAACCCTCGGTCCCCGGCAACCCTTTCGCCAGTTCAAAGCTGGTACGCCCCACCGCACACCCGATGTCCAGCGCTCGACGCATAGGCTTACCCTGCATCGCATGCAGGGCAATGTCGGCCACGGCCTTCGGAAAGTTTGGCACATTAAAGTAACTTTGCCCGAAATGAAATTCAGCATACTGCGCCAGCAAGGCATCATCTTCATAGTGCGACACTTGTGGCACCAGCGGTGCCTCACCAACCACATAGCGAAATCCGGCATGCTGAAAGAAGTGACGGCGGAAGGCATAGCGAGAAGCCCGTAGCGCCTCGTTGCCGCAAGAGATCCAACTCCCGCCCTTCATCAGATTATGGCGTTCATCAAAGGTCGGAATAGAGAAGTCATCATACAGTGGATGCGCTTCGAACCCGGCCAATGGATAAATCGGCGTACATGTCCACTGCCAGACATTACCGACCACATCGTAGAAATCACCCTGCGCATATTGATTCACGGGCACGGCGCTACACCCACCTGACAGCCGACGCTGTGCAGGCGTTTCAGGCGTGATGCCCGACAGGTCATACAGGCGATACCACTCGTCTTCCGTAGGCAAACGCACCGACGACGCCGTCACTTCGGCTTTCCAAACGCAGAAGGCCGCGGCTTCATGGCAATTGACTTCTACCGGCCAA
>ERZ650301.253-NODE-253-length-14366-cov-5.871707_pt1 | contig 14366 bp, 10 predicted proteins | sample MGYA00376237_ERZ650301 | MGnify/ENA primary metagenome ERZ650301 (study PRJEB26733, sample SAMN07839255) | wastewater metagenome | biome: small river; feature: stream; material: water | place: USA: North Carolina | collected 2016-04-05 ...
GAATTGCGTATTTGCTTTGGAAGGTCTTTACGAATAAAGACTTTGTCTACCTCATGACACAGAAAGGCTCCGACCGAGTCGGAGCCTTCTTTGCAATTAAGCTGGCAAGTCGGTGTTGCTTGCAGTCAGAGTAAGCAAACCAACGAGTTGAATTGCGAAGTCAGCTTGGATAGTGTCTTGGCCGTCAACGTAGTTACCATCTTCGACAACATAGGTATTGCCACCGAATTGGAAGTAACCAGTCTCTTCTTCGTCGAGTTGAACCAATGCGTTAGCGATGGCACCAGATGCAGTAGTCACACCTGAGTCAATAGTCAACTTGCCAACCCAAGAGTCATCGTAGTCATTCAGTTTAATTTTGTCGGCAGCTGCACTGAAACCTGTGACACGGTCAAACAATGAAGTGCTTGAACCCCAAATGCCCACGAGATCTTTACCTGCACCAAGTGTGACGTAGTCAGTTTGGTTGATGTTGCCGGTGTAATCGAGGACACTAGTACCTGTCATTGCAGAAGCATCGACAGTTGCGCCGCCTGCAGTATCTGCAGTTTCTGCATCCGTATTATCAAAATAAACTTCTCCAGCACCTGTTAGCACCAGTTTTGCGAAGTCGCTGTACTGCCAGTTGTCGCCGGTGTTGTCATCATAGACATCGGCCACGATGGCGCCATTATCGTTAGTAGTCAAAACAACAGCATCAATTCGAACAGACTTACCAGCGCCAACTGACACGTTCACCACGCCATTGCCGGTGTAGTCGTAGTTAGGGCCGACAACAGAACGAGCATGAGCCAACGCCACCCAGTTGTCACCCGTATTGGCAACGAATGTATCTGTATCTGACACACCGCTAACTTCGAAGTCGTCAGAGTTCATCTGCACTGTAGAAGATGTCAACTTGGCCATGTTCAACACCATAGCTTGGTCATCCTCAGCATAGAAACCCACTTGCTCAAAGCCAGTGTCGTTGATGAAGCCGTAGCCTTGATCGGTAATAGACGTTTTGTAGTGGTCAGTATTAGTGGTTGTGTGTGTTGTTACAGTGTCATCAACAACATTCAAGCTCAGTGTGTCAACACCAGCGCCGCCAACAATGCTATCTTGAGCTGTCAAAGACTTCAAATCAATGATCAGAGTGTCATCAGAGGCGCCACCTTTGTAAGTCAAATTCTTGGCATAGCCAGTGATGTCAATGATGGTTTTTCCAGCTGAAGCTGTGGCATCGATCGTTGTCAGGTTTTTACCAATGCCGTCGCCTGCGCCTGCATCTACTGAAGCATCAATCTTCAGGATGCCCCCAGCGTAAGAGTTCACGTTCAAAGTGCTGATCTTATTTACATCATTGTCTGCACCAACCAACAAGTCGACGGTTGTGTTGTTTGAACCTGAGGTGTACTTGGTGTTGCCATTGACGTTCAATGTCTTGAGCGTATCGGTTGATGTGCCAGTTGCAGCGAAATCGATGTAGCTTGAATCTGTTTCATCGGCATTGATCAACACCAAATTAGCAACTGTGGCGTCTTTAGCGTAGTTCGCGTGAATGATTGTGTAACTCTCATCTTCTGAAGCGATCGTGCCTTCGATGCGAACTGTACTGCCATTTTGCAAATTGTTAATTTCAACACCTGCATCATCGTCATTGCTGTGCAATCCAGTGATATCCTGGAATGTCACAGTTTGCAGGCCACCAACTTTCGACGCATCAATACCGTTAGACAAATGCGCATCACCCACGTACACCAAGTTTTGGATGTTGCTGATCGAACCCTTCAAGTCAGCGCCGCTATCAATCTTCAGGGTGTTGTTACCAGCACCACCGTTGATCACGTCCAAAGGATTGAGGGTGTCAGCCGCTGCGAGGAATGTGTCGTCACCTGAGGTGCCGCCCAAAACGTCAGCGCCAGTGGTCAATGGCAAGATTTGAGATGGAGAAGCAGTGCCCACAGCCACGTCGTTCGCGCCGGTGTAGTTCAAAGCTGAAGTCAAGCGGTTGTTGTACACAGTCGCAGCAGCGCCGTACACAGCGTCGCCAGTCATTTTGGAGAATGCATTCAAGATGCCAGACACAGCCACGCCGCGTGCTGCAGCAGGTGTGGTGTCCAAGATGGCTTTCACGTATGTGATTGCGTCAGCAGCGCCAGTGGTGATGCCCACGTTTTGCACCAAGTTGGCAGCCACGGTGGCTGTTGGCAGTGCGCCGAAGCTGATGTTGAAGTAGGTGTTCAGAGCGTTGCTCAAACCACCGAGTGTGGTGATGTCAGCTTGCACAGCGGCCATCGTGGTTGAACCCACTTGGTAGCCGTACAAAGACATAGCGAACTGCTGCACTTGGGCCGCGTTTGTTGGGAGAAATGCCATTTGATTTTTTCCTTTTTCAATAAATCAAGGTTGTAAAAAAAGTTTCTTTTGCAAAGAAAACCGAACGCACTGGCTGCTTCCAACCACTGCACTCGACGCAATATCTTCCGTATACATAAAAGATATTCAATCGAATGCATTTCTGATTCGAAAGTGAATACTTTTAAACTCTTCACTACTTTTAGTAACCCTGAAAGTAGACAGAACTTAAATGACCCACTCGCAAACTGCATTCTTTGCAAATTCCGATGCGACATTTCTGACGCACTTCGAATTCAAACCATTAGATTATGAATTCGCCTCAAAGTCCTGATTTTAAAGGACTTTCAGGTGAATCTAATCAACTTTACGTCTAATCTTAGATTGAAGTTTATGCGCACCCCTTGTTTGGCGATGTGATGCGCATCACACAAGACACTCTTTTTTGGGCTTGTTGCGTAAAAACATCAAAACTCATAACGCAACCCGGTGTAAAGGGATTCTCCGCGCAACTCGAATAGCTCCAGAGTTGATGCATGTCGCAAAACTTCGTACGCACTGACCCAATAGATACCGCCCCATGTGTTGTTAGGTTTCTCTTCGGAGTTTAACCTCTTTGTGACAGAAACACGAGCACTTTGTCGCAACGTGGTTCGAGTGATGCCGCCCAATAGCGCGCTGTAGGCTTCAGCGTCTCGCAGTCTGCTGGCCATCCACTCAGCGGTGGTGCGGCCCCAAGGCCATTGGCGACCCCACAGGGCTTTGATGTCAAGTCGGGTTTGGTCTCCGCCAGCGCGTGCGCTGGAGCTGGCCCAGTCGCGTCCGGCTTGAAGGCCGAGTTGGTATTGGTTGTCACCTGCCGCACACAGTAGGGCGCTGATGAGGCTGCTGTACAAGCCATTTTGGGTTGCATCTTGCGCGTAAGTGCGACGTTCTGCCTCTATGCCTGCACGGTAGGTGCAACCGGATAACCCTTGGTGAATGGCTGCAGCAGATTGCTCTTTCCATGCGGCCAGAGCCAAGCCTGTGAACAAGGGTGTCCTGCCCATGCTGAAGTTGCTAACGGCCACGCGCTGCACCCAGCCTTGGCCGTTGTAGGGGCGCAAGAGCACCGAGGCGTCTTGTTGGGCGTAGCCATATTCGCTGCCAGCGGGGACAAGGCGTTCACGCCAGTCGCCTTGCAATACGAGCAAGCCAGCATCAATGCTAGCCTGCCCCACCACTTGCCCTGCAAGGAGCGAAGCGCCGCCTGACTTTGGCTTGCTGGTTTCGTCAAGCAAGAGGGTGATGTTGCCGTTTGGCAGGGTGAGGTTGATAGTACCGGCGCTGGTGGCGCTGTTGAGGTTGTTGTCGTTGCCAAGCATGCTTTGCACACTGCCCTGCCATTGCCACGTCTTGGTTTGGGGGTCTTTGGCTTGTGGGTTGGCGGTTGTTTTTGGGTTGCCGTTCAGGGCTATTTTGAGTGCGTCACGTATGGCAGGTGGGGCATCAGAGCGGTCAAGCACTTGCTGCGCCAAGGCATGGGCAGATTCTTCGTCGCCAGTTTTGGCGAGTGCTAGCACGTAGTCAAGCTGTACGCCCGGCTGGGCGCCATCGAGCAAGAGCGCGCGCTCTAGGGCGACAAGGGCGTCGGCATATCGTTCCTGCAGAAGCAAGAGCTGGCCCTGGTAGGCATAAAAGTCGGCACGTTGAAGGCACGATTCACTGAAATGTTGAAGGCGTTCTAGCTCGCGTCTGCGCATTTGCGAGTCGGGCGGTGCAACAGATGCAAAGGCGCTAGGACAGCCAGGCGGCGTCACTTTTTGCGCGCGCGCAGAAACCCCACTGCCGAGGGCGCAGAGGAGTAAAAGGAATTGGAGGTAGGAGAAAAGCTGCCGAATCACGCCGAACGTTGTTGATCAACTTGCCTAATGATAAGGCGCAAACGTGCGGCATTGAATTCAACCACGACGGCATGTAGCACGCGTGAGGCGGTGGTGCCCGGTAGTAAAAATTCACCCAAGCGGGCGAGTTGGTGGCTTCCTTCGCGCAGTTGCGCTTGGATGCGGGGTCCAATCAGGATGGGGTATGACAGCTCAGCCGTCATGCTTTGCAAGGCTTGGGCCACATGCACTGGCTCACCCAAGAGGGTGTGTACGCGACGCTCGGAGGGGCCGATTGAGCCGACCAAGGCGCAGCCGCTTTCAATGCCGATGCCAAGCTCTAAGAGCGGCAGGTCGTCACCAAACGGCTGTGTGTCTTGTGCGGGTTGCCATTGCTGGCACAGGGCGTCGCAAGCAGCCCATAGTTCATGTGCGGCGGCAAGTACCGTGTTGGCAGGGGTGTGCGCATGGGTGGGCCACACAACGAGTACGTCGGCACCATGCACATGCTGAAGTACGCCGCCGTGAGACTGAACTATGCGGTTCACTGAGGACACGAACTGGTGCAATACCTGTGCGGCGGCTTCGGGCGACTGGGTGTCAGAGTAGGCGCCAAAGTTGCGCAGGCTAGCACAGAGCACGGTGACGTCACGGCGCGCGGCTTCAACCACTTCGCTACGCTCTGAGAGGCCAATTTCTTTGGCCACAGGGGCAGAAAGGTAGCTAGAGAGGTTATCAAAGAGACGTGTTTTTTCCCAACGCAGGCGGGCAAGCTCAACGCCCGACAACAGGACGGCCGCCAGCACCACGACCATCGACTGAGCAGCCCAGCCTAGCCAAAGTTGGTAGTGCAGCAAGGCCACGACGTGGACAACAAAGAAAGCGCCAGCCAACACGAGGCCAAGCATGGGAAGCAGCCAGCCAGAGGCGCGGCGCGATTGGCCACGGGGCCCAACGCGCTCACCGACAGCAGCTAACGCGAGTAATAGGGCCAGTGCCAGGGTGCCGGAAACCACAGGCCACACCCAAGCAGCACGAGGGGCGTAAGGGGTGCGTCCGTCAAGGGCTGCAGCAAGTAGCTGGGCATGAACCTCAAGACCCCCTACAGCGCCACCATGAGGCGTTGGAATGGCGTCACCCACACCGAATGCGGTAGAACCAATTAAGGCCCACACGCCTTGCAGCATGGCGGCAGGGGCACGACGCTCGATGACGTCAACAGCCGATACGGATACAAAGCCAGAGCGTGGCACTTGATACGATACACGGAGCTGGCCTTGCTCGTTCAGGGGCAAGGAGACTTCAGGCAATCGACTCAGGGCAACGCGCCAAGGCGCGTCAGACCAAGCGTTGCCACGGATAATTTGTGGTTCACCGCCATCAGCAGCTAACAGCCCTGCCAATGCCAGTGAAGGGTAGCTACGACCTTGCCAGCAAACAAAGGCCGGCACACGGCGCACGGCGCCATCGGTGTCAATGATGGGGGAGATGTGACCCGAGGTGGCATTGCCGCCCATGAGGCTAGCTTGGTTGGCCACGTAGCCATAGCCCGGTGCGGCAATGCTTGGGCAAGGGCCAAGGTCTAGGCCACCGAAGGGTTGACCCGATGTGACGTTGATGTCTGGCGTCAAGGAGAAGACTTGACCCCAAACGTTAGGGGCGCCACTGGCAAAGGCTTGCAGTAGCTGGGTATCGCCCTGCTTGGCTTCGGGTAAAACAATGTCGTAGAGCTTGAGGCCAACGTTGTAGTGGTTCAAGCCGTCGACCAACCGTGCCAAGGTTTGACGTGACCAAGGCCATGGGCCGAGGGCTTGCACGCTTTTTTCATCAATGTCCACCACGACCACGCGGCGCTCTTCGCGCTGAGGGTCGGTCATACGCCATGTGAAGTCATCACTGCGCTCGTCAAGGGTGTTGAGTGCACCGGGCGAGAGCACTCCAACCAAAATCACCAAAAGAAGCGACAACGCCACGGCAGCACTGCGCATCCATCCTGGATGCAACAGAGCACGACGTAGAAGTTCAGACGCGTTTTGGCGCATAGTTGATTGGCTTAGCGGCCCCACGTTGTGGCACCACGGTATGTACCGTTGCCTGAGGGCTGCGAGAACAGGTAGCCAGCTTGGCGCGTATCGAGGGATAGCGCACCAGCCACGTTTCCTGGGCCTGCACCTGACAAGAATACGCCTGTGGAGTTGACTTTGCCACTAGATTGCAACACTTGGTCCGCAGCAGCAGACGACTTGAGCTGAAGTGTTGTGGCGAAGTCATGCGTAGAAAAGTTGATGCCTAAGGTGCCGCCAGCGACCGAAGCAGGACGCACGTCATTACCCGCATCGACATAGGTGGCGTGACTGGCTTGAAGGCTAAAGCTGACCATCCCTTGGTCGTAAGGAAGCATGTCCACGACACCCGACTCACGGCGGAATAAGAAGTAGTAGCCATCGCCTACGGTGACTGCGCGTGACTGCATGGCGTCGCGAAACGCAATAGTGAGCGTGTCTTGGTCTTTGGCATTGCCCCATCGACCCCAAACCAAGGTGCCCTCAGGGGAGGCTTTGCGAAGAATTTGCTCGCTAGAGCCAACGGACTGGCTATCTACCTGCACTTGTTGCGCTTTGCCAGAGTTAACGCCTGTGGCATCGGCCAACGGGACAAAAGGCACCAAGGGAAGTTCACTGCCCTTGAGTTGCCCCATCGGCAAGATTTGCGGATTGGCCATGGAGGCACTGTAGGTCAGCGCCATGCCACGCAAGGATGCGCTGAGTTCACGTGCCGACATCGAGTTGCAAGGGCCTAGGCCATCTGCGCGGCACTGACTATCAATAGGCGCCAAGATGATGGCGCCTTGGTTGACAATGGCATTGACACGGCCACTGCCAGACTCAACCACAAAGTCTGTACCCTTGACGCCAATCGCAGCGAGGGGGGTATTGAGACGAAATTTATCTTTTGCAGCCTCAGCGGCTTGGCCAGAGATGGCACGAACAACGCCTTGGTCTAGCTGGAAACGCACAACGGATGCGCTTGGGTTGGCCTTATCGAAGCGGTATTCAACAATTTTTAGAGACGAGGCAGGGCGAACGCTGACAAGAGCGCCATCTACAAAGCGCAAGTGGACATGGCCGTTGGCTTGCGTTTGGATATTGTCGCCCACTAACAAAGACGCGCCACGCGACAGGGTTAGCTGCTGCTCGCCGCGCTGGACTTGCACTGAGCCAATAACGAGGGTGACGTCGCCCACTGGTTCTTTGTTATGTGCCGCGTCAAACTGCGCCCAAGTGGTTGCAGGCAACGCCAAGCACAGCGCCCATCCGAAAACTCGAATGAATGCACCAAGACTGGACTTTGTACGTGCAGCTTTAAAGCGTAATTGACTCAACATGTCTATTATTTGAACAGGCTATGGGGCCGTTGTATGTGCTCGGGATCACATGATCGAGTCACAATTTCGCCCAACTAAAGCTAAAGAAGCCGCTAACAAATCCTCGCTAAATGCATGAATTAATTAGAAAATAACCAAAAATGGGCAATAATTTCGCGTTTGATGACAAAATTATTCGCTTACTGAATGACTGTTGCCCCGGCGCTACTACAAATGCTTCCCCTCTTACGCTCGTTACCTCTGGTAACGCTGGCAGAGTTGGCTCGGCAGTCACAGGTGAAGAGTTATAACAAACGTGAGGTTGTTTTAAATAAAGGGGTGGCGCCGCAGCACCTGTGCTTCTTACTTGAGGGCCGCTTGCAAGGCGTGGACTTTACGATGGACGGCAAGGAGGTGGGGACGTCGTTTGTAGACCCCTTGGACTTCTTTGGCGAACTGGGTGCGGTTGACGGCGAGTTGCATCCTGAGACCGTGCTGGCGATTGCCAAGTCACGCGTGCTGATGATCCCGCGTGAGGCGATTCGTCCCATGCTGATCGCCATGCCGGCGATGGCCGAAGCCTTAGTGTTACGCCTATCGCGCAAACTGCGCGTGGCGCATGAACAGCGCCGAATCTTGGGACTAGCCAACCCGTTGCAAAAGGTATGCGCACAGTTAACCATTCTTAGCCGTCACGCCCCTAGCAGCGACACTATCCCAGACATGCCCACTCACCAAGAACTAGCGATCATGATCAACGCCAGCAGAGAAACCGTCACTCGGGTGTTCCAACTTCTTCAGGGTAAAGGGTTGGTGCTTCGCGACGGTAACAACCTGAAGATTCAAAAAATCACGATCTTGCGCGAGATAGCCGAGGGTCAGCGAGAGTCGCCCTGATTTTGCAAGTAGGCTAGGACTTTTCGCTGCAACAATTCCCTACTTTTATCAATCAAGGCTGAGTACTGCGAGTTGCCAACGCCCCACAAGGACGATTGCATGTCCTCACGATGGCCAAACAGTGACTCGAGGGTGGTGATGACCCTAAAGTCGGGTTGGGCCTCCAGATAGCGATCAATCGTGTTTTTGTGTGGATCAGGGTTTGTCTCATCCCAGCCCGCAATCAGCGTCATGGCCCGGCGGCTGTAAATGTTGAAGACCATCGATGTCATTTTGTTGAGTGTGACAAAGGTCAGCCCGCCCACGACCTCAACATTGAGGACTTCTACATCGGGGGCAAGGTGCGCAATCAAACCCGCAAAAATGTCCCACCCCCCAGCACGGGAGGTCAAGTGGCTCTCAATCTGAGTTAGCGTTCCGAGAAAGTCCTCAGGCAGCTGCACATCATCCTCACACACCAACAAACTCTCACGCCCAAACGCCAGTGCCGACTGACTGAGGTATTTGTAACTCAGAGCACATCCCACCCAAGACGGACTCGCCCTCAGCCCATCAAAGATCTTGATGTTCGAGGGTCGAACTTTTGCAAATGCAGCCCTCCTCGCCACAGTTTCGGGCAGGCTGAGTGCATACGCGCCATGATCTGCCATGGTCTTGAGTGGACCGACTGCTTCGTAGAACTGCGCGTAACTGAGAGAACCCACGCCAAGCAAAGTCCTGCAGAGCATGAACTCAAAGCGTTCTTGGCTCTGCTGTAAGAAGTGCTGCACTTGTAATGGTCGGGACCGCATCTGCTCGGTTTGAGGCTGATCTAATTCGGCCAACACACGCTCGACAGCAGCCACCAAAGCGGCGACATCACCGACAGGGGCAAAGTCAACGAAGGCATCTAGCCCCTCGTAATCTTCAATATCCTGCGCAAGTTCAGAGACTACGCGCGCGCCCAAGGACAAGCACTCAAAGACCCGCGTGCTTTCAAGCAGCGCGTTTTCGTAGAAGTGGATATTGACCACGACAGCCGCCGCTGCGATGGCTTGCTGAACCTCTTCCCCAAAAGTGTTGGTGAGTATCTGCAAGTCAAAACGTTCGCCAAGGGCGGCAAGGTATTCCTTACGCCTAGGTGAACTAGCGTCCCCATAAAACAAGACACGACGCCGAAAATTCGCCCCCCTCGGCGTAAGCTCCCGCCCCGACGAATACACCGGCAGCCCGCCTGCAGGGGCATAGTAGACATGTGGATATGCAATGCCACGTTGCGCCAAGTAAGCCAAGTTAAAGCGCGAGTAGTCCAACGTCGCACGGGAGTTCTCAAGGATGTCTAGGTAACGACGGTCAAACCAACGGTCGCTCACGCCCTGCTCGACTTGAAAAGCAATTCTTCGCTCGCCAGGTGGCAGGTGTTTGAAGGTTTGCGGGGCAATGACGAAGTAAAAGTCGGGTGCGGTTTCGCTCGCAAAACTCAACACATCTTGCGACGTCAATACGTCGCAAGGCAAGCCTGCTTTTGCCAATGCAGCTTGGATCGCATGCCCAAGATAGAGCGTATGTGGCGGTGTGAGAACAGCATAGGTTTTAGGCTGATCGGTAAAGGCCGTTCGGCCTTGCCGACGCTCACGCAGCAAGAAAAGCGCACGCGCGTAAAGCGAGGACAGTTCGCCCAAGGCAATGAGCCTGATCGCCGTCTTCAGGCGCCGCAACAGGGTCTGAAAGCTCAACGCAATCTCCCACGGATGCAGTTAAAGAGCAACTTGCACAAACAGGAGATTGAGGACTCGATGTAATTGATCTTTTGCTGGTAACTGAGAATGTCGCTGTCGAGCTTCAGAATCCATTGGTGCTGTTGGTCGCTCGCAGCAGCCAAGGATTCATGCTTGGATTGCAACTCACGTAGCTCATGCTGCGTTGCCCCCAACTCCTGCATTTTCAACATGAGTTCGTGATCTTTGACCATCAGCGAGACGCGGTGCTCTTGTGCTGCACCCAACGCACTGAAAAATGACCGCAATAACGCAGTCTCCTCTGGTGAAGTAATGTCAAGCCCAAGGAAAGAAGACGACGCGCTCGCCTCAGCCCCTACGAACAATACCCCCAACCCATGGCTGTGCTCAAACGAAAAGCCCGGGTAACGCAAAGTGATTTCATCCCAAAACTGATAGACGCCAAAATCATCTTTACGGACTGCCGTATCATGAAAAAGAACAACGCCTCGAGACGACAGCTTAGGCAACCATGTTTCAAAATCATGACGCACAGCATCGTAGGTGTGCAAGCCATCGATGTGGAGCAAATCAATGCTGCCGTCGGAAAATTCACTCACCGCCGCGTCAAACGTCTTCCTCATCAGGGTTGAGAAGTGTCCGTAAAGATCATCGTGATTGGACTTGAGAGTCTCATACACAGCATCGCTGTAAAAGCCTGCATGTGCATCACCTTGCCATGTGTCAACGGCGACACATTGTGTCGACAAGTTATGTTCGCGCACACTTTGACAAAAAGCTAGGTAAGAAATGCCCGAATATGCGCCCAACTCCACAAACAACCGAGGCTGCAGCCTTGCCATTAACCACATGGCAAAAGGCGTATGACCCGCCCAAGGTGCGGGCGAGCTCATATGCAAAGGAATTTGCAAGGCATCAGCAAAGGACCTAAGCTCAAGCTTAGTCATTGGAATACTCCGGTAGTAGGGGCAAGAGATCCGCAGCCCACCACTGTGATGGCTCGCTCCGGATGGCCTCTTCTATGAACTGATAAGGATCTTGCTCAGGTGCAGAAAAGCGCAAGACATACTCGCCACCACTGTACACACAAACATAGGCCAATATTTTGGCCCCTGTCATCTCTGCCAACTTGACGGCCCCTGGTGCAAACCCTCGCTGCTTGCCTAAAAACATTTTCACTAGAGGTTGCTCACCAGGATCAGGAGGCAAGTCACCCACAATTCCAACCGCGCCACCACGCAACAAAAACCGAACAAACTTGGCTGCATTTCCCTGACGATCAATAATTCCCCCACCATTCATATAAGGCGTGATCGCAGCGTACTTTCGACGGTAAAAGCGCGCAATAGCAGGATGAACACGCGGGTCATCAACCACACTTGAGCTCATGCCAAGCACGGGCATACCCAAACACCCAAGCATGGTTGAGCCCAGAATGCTGCTGCCAAAATGGGCCGTCAAGAGCACGATCCTCGGCTTTGTAGCCAACAAGGCATTCACAGCCTCAAGCCCCTCAACGCGCAGCGGCCAAGTCGAAATGTCGCAAAGGGGCAAACAAGCGCCCTCTAACTCCTCGAGGCTTTGCGCTTCATAGCGCAAAGCGACCCGAGCGTGGCACTGCGCATCGGTGGCTTTTGGCATCAACTGCTTGTAGACGTCAAACGTACGTTGGTAAAGCTGATCGTCTGCAAACGAGAACGTACGCCAGTCTCTTTTGATGAGCGCGTAAAAACGTCCTCTTAGGCGCGCCAGACTGCGCGCCTGAACCATCGGCAAGCGGGCGAGCCCAGGCAACAAGATGCCGTAGTCGAATGCGGTCCACCAACGGCCGAACAAAGTGACAATACTCACCCTTGCTCCCACTGTCGAGGCAGCGCAACTACGCCAATGTCCAAGCCTGGCTGGACCACCTCAAATTCGGCACAACGTGCAGAGTCATAAATATGGATGGCTCGCTCACAGAGCAAAAAAGCGTGCACCACATAACTACCACGTAAAAGCGGAATACGTGGAAAACGCACACGAACATGCGCACCGCCTTGCGCATCACGCGCGATCTGAAGGCCATCGTAATGATTGCAACAACTGCTGAGGTTGCGTCCTGAACTGTCGGTAATGATCAAGGCCACGCTGGGACATGCCAGCTCTGAGCTAGAAGCAAAAGACACATCCACCACTAAAGTTGATTTTTGACTTTGCAAAATTAACTCGGACAAGTCAGCGTCCTCGGCACTCACATGAACTTTTGTCAGACGGGCAACACCTGCGCTCAAGTCGGGGGCGGCTGAAAAAGAAAGGTCTTCAGTTGCGCGCGGACCTTCAAGGAACTGGTTGTATTCTTGGCACACCGCCGCCGCTTGACCAAGCGCCCGTACGTTTCCGCGATCAAGCCACATGACACGTTGACACATGGCCTCAACTTGGTAGACGTTGTGTGAACAAAACAAAATGGTGGCCCCTTTTGCCTTTAACGCCATGATTCGATCAAAGGACTGGCGCGCAAAAGCGCCGTCGCCAACAGAAAGGGCTTCATCAATGATCAAGATATCCGGATCGACGCTTGTAGCAATTGAAAAAGCCAAGCGCACATACATACCACTGGAGTAGGTCTTTACAGGTTGATCAATAAACTCTGCAATTCCTGAAAAAGCCACAATCTCGTCAAAGCGCGCATGAATCTCTTGCTCACTGAGTCCGAGCAAAGTGGCATTGAGGTAGACGTTTTCACGCCCAGTGAACTCGGGATTAAAACCCGCGCCGAGCTCTAATAACGCAGCCACTCGGCCATTAACTTTGATGCGACCCGTGGTGGGCTGCAAGACGCCCGAAATGAGTTGCAGCAAGGTTGACTTACCTGCTCCATTGGCACCGACCACACCCAACACCTCGCCACGCGCCAAGCCAAAGGTGAGCGGTTGCAATGACCAGAACTCTTTGAAGTAGCGCGTGCGACCAATAAACGGCAGCCAACGATGCAACCGCGGCAAGATGAATTGCTTCAGTCGATCTACCGGCCTAGCATAAACGTGGTAACACTTGCTGACATTTTGAACGTCGATTGCAAGCACAGTTGGGTCAGAGAACATCCGCGAACCCCTTGCTTGTTTTCACAAAGCACTGCCACCCCACCCATGCAACGACCAAAGAAATGCCACTGTAGATCGCCAAACCAGACCAATTAGGCCAATGGCCCCACAATAAAACCTCACGAAGTTGTTCAACAACAAAAGTCAGTGGATTGAGCAGCAACCAAGACTGGGTCCAGCCTGGCAAAGTGTCTCGGGGATAAAGAATGGGCGCCGTAAAGAGCAAGGCGCTGACAAGCCACGACATCAACTGCACCATGTCACGCAAATAAACGCCCAAGGCCGCCAAAGCCCACGACAGCCCTAAGCAGAACAAAGCAAACGGCAAAAACACCAAAGGCAATGCGATAACTGTGGCGGTCAGTTCAACTCCTTGCACAACAAGGATGAAACCCAAGACCAAAAGGCTCAAAATCGCATGAAACAACCCCGAAACCACCACAACTGTGGGCAAGACGGTCAAAGGGAACACCACTTTTTTAACCAAGCCAGACTGGGAAACAACGCACGATACCGCACGACCCATCACTTCCGATAAGAATCCGTGAGCGATGAGCCCAGAAAAAATCACAGTGCCATAAAACGCCGTAGAGTCATTACCCGACCAGCGCGACTTGAATACATAAACGAACAAAAAAGTATAGAGCGTCACTTGCAAAAGTGGTGTGATCACGGCCCAAGCAACACCTAAGCCCGCGCCTCGGTAGCGAGTGGCTACATCACGTTTGCTGAGTTGCCACAGTAACTCTAAGTGTCTCATTGCGAGCAATTTGCTCATCACCAGCATTTGAACATCGTCACATGAAACAAAACACAAACCATGTCGCTACCTCTTAACAAACACCTACTCACGCAACAAAGCTCATGCCTTTGAAACAAAAACACAGAATTAAGCAACATAGGTTAATTTAACGTATCGATCATTATAGCCTCCCACCCTTTTAAGCCCCATCACCGCAGACTTGTAAAACGACGCTGCAGTTATTACTATCGAACATCTTCTATGGAATTATTTTTATGACTAAGCCACACACAAATCCTTTCGATCCCGCCGCCATGTCCGACAACGTCAAAGAACAAGCGCAGCAAATTTGGCTGGCTG
>ERZ650301.256-NODE-256-length-14299-cov-11.969250_pt1 | contig 14299 bp, 22 predicted proteins | sample MGYA00376237_ERZ650301 | MGnify/ENA primary metagenome ERZ650301 (study PRJEB26733, sample SAMN07839255) | wastewater metagenome | biome: small river; feature: stream; material: water | place: USA: North Carolina | collected 2016-04-05 ...
AGTTCAGACGTGTGCTCTTCCGATCTTCTCGCGTATCTCCCAAAACAGTCATGACTCAGCTCAAGACGGGTTGATTCCGCCGTTAACGGCTGGGGTTGGTTCTGATCAGCCACGGTTGGAAACGCCCATATATGGGTACGAGAGTTATGGGCCTCTCATTGCAGAGTTTGCGCGGACTCATTTGTCTCGAGAGTTGTTCCCGTGGCAGTTGGGGTTCCTGACCGGTGCTTTCGAGCATGACGATGAGGGAATGTTTACGCACAGCAGCTCTATGGGCTTTTGTGCTCGTCAGCAGGGCAAGACGTTTATGTTGTCGGCGGTGGTGGGCTGGTGCCTTCTCGAGTTACCCAAGATTTGGGGTCGCAAGGTCAAGGTTGTGTCCACGGCTCACGAGTTGTCGCTGGCGACTGAGGTCTTTGAGGATCTCCGCGAGATGTTCGAGCTGTGGGAAGAGTCGGGGCTGTGCAAAGTGACGTGGGCGTATGGCCGTCACAAGGTTCGCATGGTGGACGGGTCTGAGTATTTGGTCAAGGCTGCGACAGCGAAGAAGCACGGCATCTCGGGCGTGGACATTCTGATCGTTGACGAGCTGTGGGCCATCACGGAGGCGGCTTATTTCGGGGCGTTGAAGCCTGCACAGATTGCGGTCAAATCGGGGTTGTCTTTGTTGGTGTCTACCGCTGGTGATGAGTCAAGCACGGTGATGAAGAAACTCCGTGAGCAGGCCATCGGGCAGATTGACAAGGGTGAGCCGGGTGAGTTGTACATGGCTGAGTGGTCTGTGCCCGAGTCGGTGTCACCTGATGACGAGCGGTACTGGGGGTACGCCAATCCTTCGATGCCTCGCACCGTGACGCTAAAAAGTTTACGCGCTGCACACTCCAGCCCTGACCGATCTCAGTGGCTTCGCGCTCACTGCAACATGTGGGTATCTGCAGCATCTTCGTGGCTTCCGCCGGGGCAGTGGGCGAAACGGTTTACAGAAAACACTGAGTGGGATGGCACGACTTCGGTGCTGGCGGTGGACTCCGCAGTGGACGACTCAAAATATGTTGGGGTGTGGTGTCGCAAAAATACCGACGGGGACATTGTCGCCAGTGTCGAATTTCAGACTGAGTCCATTGCTGAAATGTGGGAGCAGATCACAGCGTCTCTTGAGCGTGAACCAAAAACGCAGCTGGCTATCACGCCGTCTTTGTTTATTCACACCCCCGAGAAGTATCAGCGCAGAACTGTCCAGTGGGGCTACGGCGAAATAAACAAGTACACGTCCACGGTTAAGGGACTGATTAACGAAGACAGGGTGAAGCACACAGGTGAGATTCTGTTGTCGGAACATGTAAACAGGGCTTGCCTGATCCGCGGTCAGGGTGGCGCGTTGTCAATTTCCAGCCAACGATCACCCGGGCCAATCGAGGCTTGCCGTTGTCTCATCGTTGCAGCTGCAATGGTGTCGAGACCCGGACAAGGAAATAAACCGACAATGGGTTCGTCGAGATAGTTGCATTTGCAACAATCTTGTGTAAGACTCCGAAGAGATGGGTATTTTCTCACGCAAAGTTGACACGGCCTCTTTCGCCTCTGCACCAGTGCAGGCGGCGGCTGGCGCGTCCTACATTGGCAACTTTATCAATTACACCACTGGTTCTGCTGAGGTTCGTGCGCTAAGCATCCCCACCATTTCCCGTTCCCGTGACCTTCTTGCAGGCATCATCGGATCTGTCGGGTTAAAGCACTACTCGAAGCAGTGGAACGGCTCCGACTATGACGAGGTTTATCTGCCTCTTGAGCCGTGGATGGAAACCCCCGACCCGAAAGTGTCACGCTCGTTCTTCTTCGTAAACATCTTTTCGGACATGTTCTTTTACGGCGCGGCTTACGCTTACGTCACCACGCGCTACTCCACCGGGTTGCCTGCCTCGTTTACATGGCTCCCAGCTGCAAACATTTCAAGCACCGAACAAACAGGTATCCCTCAGTATTTCGGGCCGTCAACGGAGCTGGAGTTCAACGGAAATCCCTTGGATGTCGGCAACGTCATACAATTTTTATCGCCAATCGAAGGGATCTTGAAGATTGGTCAGCGCGCCATTAACACGACGTTGTATTTAGATCAGGCTGCTGACCGTTACGCCAGCCTTGAAACCGTTCCAGGTTATCTTCAGCAGATTGACGGCGAAGACATGTCCGGTGATGATCTTGGATCTCTTGCTTCGGCTTGGGCCGCCGCTAGAAAATCCAACGCCATTGGGGCACTTTCAAGGCAGGTGCAATTTAGAGAATGGTCTAGCAATCCCCAGGAAGTAAACGCGGAACAGCGCAAGTACCAGTCACTTGAGATGGCTCGCTTGTGTTCAGTGCCTGCCTACCTTGTGTCTGCCCCAACCGAGGGCGCTTCGATGACGTACCAAAACGCACAGCAGGCGCGTCAGGATCTGTATCTTTTTGGCGCTCGTATCTACATGGATGCTATTGAGCAGACCCTTTCCAGCGCACAAGTTCTTCCAAGAAATCGGTACGTGGAATTTGATATCGAGGACTACGAAGGATCTGAAAGCCCTAGCGGTATGCCCGATAATGAAATGGATGATGAATTGTGAAGATTGAATTCGTAGCCGTGCCAGTCACCCTCGACGCTTCAGCAGGAGAGGACAGCCCCCGGACAGTTACGGGAGTGGCAGTTCCTTGGGACACGCCTGCTCAAGTGTCGAGTGGTGAGTCGGTGCTTTTCCGTAAAGGTGCTTTTGATGTAAACGCAAAAGCCCCAAAACTTCTTGAAAATCACGACATGACGCAGCTGCGTGGTGTTGTCACCGAACTCGTTGAAGCCGAAGAGGGTCTTTTGTTTACAGCAAAGTTTGCTAAGACTCGCGCATCCGATGAGGCCATTGAACTCATTAAGGCTGGCGCTTACGACTCCGTAAGTGTCGGCGCAATCCCCGTCAAATTCAAATACGACAAAGACGGAACGATGGTTGTCTCCAAGGCAAACCTCGTAGAAATCTCGTTGGTCGCACAGCCTGCTTTTGCAGATGCGGTCATCACAGAAATCGCTGCTTCCCAGCCTGACGAAGAGTCAGAAGAAGAAGTTGTCGAACCCCAACCCCAAGACATTTCCGAGGAGGAATCCATGTCACAAGTAATCCCAACGGTTGAGGCTTCGGCTGAAACTGTTCCAACAGCACCAATCTTCGCGGCAGCACGTCGCGAGACCCCACTTCCGACAGCAGTCGAGTACATCGCTGCTGCCATCTCGGGTGGCGATCAGTGGCGCGCAATGTCAGAAGCACTCCGTGCAGCTGCACCTGACATCGTCACAACCGACACACCCGGCATCTTGCCTACCCCAATCCTTTCCCCTGTTTACAACAACTTCATCGGACGCCGTCCAGTAGTTGACGCAATCGGCGTTCGTGCAATGCCTGCAGGCGGCAAGGTCTTCATCCGTCCAGAGGTCACCACGCACACAAGCATCGGTGCATCCATCGGCGAGCAGGCTCCAACCGCAGGAACAATGGTCGTTTTCAACAACCAAGTCACCAAGCAAATCTTCGGCGGATATGTAAACATTTCCGAAGCCGACATTGACTGGTCAGATCCTTCAATCTTGCAGGTCGTTCTTGACGACATGGGCCGTATCTACGCAAACGCAACCGACAACTACGCCGCTGACCAGTTGGTCGCAGGCGCAAGCGTCACACAAGCGTTCGCTCTCGCAGACGTGGCTAAGCCTGAAGTTTGGTCAGCCGAAATCGCAGAGGCTGCATCGACAATCCTCAGCTCGTCAGACGGCAACTTGCCGACTCACTTGTTCGTTTCACCAGATCGCTGGCGTAACCTTCTCGCACTTGCCGACACCGCTAACCGTCCGTTGTTCCCACAGGTTGGGCCAATGAACGCATACGGCGACCTTGGTGTGAACTCGTACGGCGGAAACGCTTTTGGGTTGTCTGTTGTTGTTGACCGTAACTTCGCCAGTGGCACAGCCATCGTTGGTGACGCATCGGGTTACGAACTGTTCGAACAGCAGAAGGGCACCATGAGTATCGAATCACCATCAACCCTCTCTCGGACTATCGCTCTGAGGGGGTACTTCGCAGCGCTGATGATTGACCCAACCAAGTTCGTCAAGTTCACCTTCGCCTGATAACTAGGTAGTTAGGAAAGGGTCTGTATGTCTGTTTACACAATCACTCATGGTTTTCACTTTGATGATGTGTCAGCCGTACAGACCCTGACCCCTTCCGAGGTTCAGCCGGGCGACAGCATCGTTGTCGCAGGCGCTGGCGCAAAGTTCAACGGGACTTTCACCGTTATTAGCGTTGAAGAGTGGGCTTACATTGGCAAAGACCAAGAGGGTTATCTCGAGTTTGATTATGACGTGCCAAAACTTAATCAGGTTTTGTATGCGGTCACGGGTCAGCCCGATGACGAAGCGTATGCAGCTCTTGCTGGCACCCTGACGTTTACCGAGACAATCACTTGGACTACTTCAGCCCTTGTGCTGTCGTGGCTTGGTATTGACGTGGCAACCGCTAACGACACCGCCTTCGTGGCTAAATGTGTCAGTGCTGCTAACGCTTGGTGTTTCCGTAAACGCCGTGAGGCTGGCTACACCGATCAACAAGGCACTGTCCCCAGCGCCGATGTTGAACTAGGTACGACAATGTATGCGGCAACGCTTTACCGTGAACGCGGAACTAGCGGTGACGCATACGGTGCTTTTGACGGTATGGGCAACCTCGCACAACCAGTCACCCTTCACCGCATTATGCAGCTGCTTGGCTGTGGCAGGGCGCAAGTCGCGTGAGTTCTTCAGGCATCTTGTACGAAGCTGTAAACGCTTGTAAAACAGCGTTGACTGCTCTCGGTCTTGTGCCTATTACAGATCCTCGTAACGCTCGCCCACTGTCGGTCTTTATTGAACTTCCCAGCGTCACAGCGTTTACATACAACGTTGGTGATATCAGTCTTCGACTTCGTGTGTTGGCACCGCCTCCGGGCAACCAAGACGCAGGTGATTACCTGATGCAAATCGCAGATCAAATCATGAACTCACCAATCGCGGTCACGGATCTCCGTCCGGGCCTCGTATCCGTAGGGGGGCAAGACCTGCCTTCCTATGACTTAACCGTTGCCGTAGCCGTACGGCGCAACTAACCAAAAGGAGCCCTCATGGCTACAACAACATTCCTCAGCAATGCCACGATTAACATCACGCAGGGCGCAACCACCACAGACTTGTCGGATCAGGCAAACGCTGTGACTCTCACTATCGGACAGGACTCGCTTGAGTCCACCGCTTTTGGCGACACGGGTCACCGTTTCACTGGCGGTCTTCAGTCCGTTGAAGTCTCGATGACTTTGTTCCTCAGCTATGGCGCTGGAGAAGTCGAAGCCGTACTTGCTTCATGCGTAGGCACAGGCACAACAACACTTACCATTTCCCCATCAGGCACGACAGAAGGCCCCGGGAATCCCGAATATGTCATTTCCAATTTGATGATTGAGTCGTTTACACCGATTTCGTCGACGGTTGGAGAATTGGCTGTTGTTGAGGTGAGCGGCTCAGGGGGCACTTGGGTTCGCGACATCACAACCCCTTAACCCGTAAACCTTCAGGAGAAACAACATGAAGATCACACTCGCAGTCGAGCAGACTGACGGCCTCACATATCAGGTCACCACCAATCTGTTCTCCATCGTGGCACTGGAGAGAAAGTTCAAGATTCGCGCTTCGGAACTTTCCTCTGGTGTCGCAATGGAACACCTCGCCTTTCTAGCCTTTGAAGGCGCAAAGCAAAGCGGCATCACCGTCCCAGCAGTCTTTGATGATTACATCAAGCGCCTTGTGTCGGTTGACGTTGTAGGTGAGGACGCTGCAAACCCTACGGACGAGGCAGTTACCTCCGAACCATCTGCGAGTTAGCAGTTGAGACGGGTTTCTGGCCTCACCAAATCCCATTTGATACACAAGAGCTGCACACCATGTTGGATGTGCTAAAGCAGAGAGCAAAGGAGAGTAAACGTGGCCGCTGAATTTGGCATGGAAGTCGTTGGTCTCAAAGAGGCTCTTAAAGAATTGAATGAGATTGACAAGAAGCTCCGTAGGCAGGTCACCAAGGACTTCAAAGAAATTGTGCAGCCTGTGATCCAGGAGGCGTATGGTCGTATGCCTGTTGACCCTCCGTTGTCGGGTATGAAGTATTCGTGGAAGGGCAAGTCAGGCAAGGAAATCATGCACTGGCAGTCCATGATGGTTCGCAAGAATCTCAAAGCGTTTACATCAGGCAAGAAAATCCGCGACACGGGCCTCGGGTTTAAACAGAATGTGGGCGTGTTCGGTATTCGTTGGGGTGGCACTCAGGCAACCATTTTTGACATGGCTCGGAAAGGTGATCTGGCACAGCAGTTAGACCGCCGTTTCGGTCAGCCGTCTCGAGTTCTTTACCGTGCCTACGAGGTTAAGCAAGCCGAAGTTGAAGGTCAGTTGAAAGACTTGGTCTCGAGAGTTATGCGTCAAGTTGGACGCGGTGGGAACATTTAGCCATGTCTGTTGTACTTAACATTTTTAGCGAGTTTGACTCTTCGGGTGTAAACAAAGCCAAGAAAGAGTTTGCCCAGCTTGACGGTGCAGCTGCTAAAACCAAGTTTGCATTTAAGAAGGCTTTGATTCCTGCGACTGCTGCGGTTGCTGGTTTGGGCGCTGCACTGTTTGACGCTGGCAAGGGCGCTCTTGAGGACGCTGCAGCACAGGACGTTCTTGCTGCTGCCATTAAGCGCAACACTGCAGCTACTGACATGCAGATCCAAGCCAACGAAGATTGGATTAGCACACAGGGCAAATTGCTCGGTGTCACGGATGATGAACTTCGCCCGGCTATAGCCAAACTCGCCACGCAGACGGGCGACCTTAAGAAAGCCCAAGAGGGCGCTTCGCTGGCAATGGACATTGCTGCAGCCACGGGCAAGCCTCTCTCAGCGGTCACAGACGCGCTTGCTAAGGCTTATGGCGGTAACACAAAGGCGCTGGCAAAGTTAGATCCGAAACTTAAGGGTCTTATTGCGGATGGCCTTGACGCTGAGGGCGCTATGTCGGTTCTCGCTGACACTTTTGGCGGTGCTGCATCGACTAAAGCAAACACGGCTGCAGGACAGTTTCAACGTCTGCAGGTTTCGCTGGCTGAAACTAAGGAGTCCATCGGCGCTGCTTTGTTGCCTGCTGTAAACGCTGTGCTTCCGTACCTGACCAAGTTCGGCAACTGGGCTTCGGACAACACTGGACTCTTCTTGACCATTGCCGGTGTCATCGGCGGTATCGCAGCTGCTGTGCTCATTGTAAACGGAGCCATTGCTGCGTGGACTGCCATCACAACTGCAGCCACCGCTGTGCAGGCAGCCTTCAACGCGGTCTTAGCGCTCAACCCAATCACGCTCATTGTCATCGGTATCGGTCTTCTCATTGCTGCTCTTGCCGCTGCCTATTTCAAGTTTGAGGGCTTCCGCAACATTGTCGACTCTGTCTTCAAGTTCATCGGCAAAGCCGTCTCAGGATCAATAGACCTAATTAAGAGCTACTTCACTGGTGTACTTGGTTTCTACAAGGCAATGTTCAACGGCATCGCTTCGCTGTGGAATAACACTTTCGGCAAGTTGTCTTTTAAGATTCCGTCCTTTGTGCCGGGCATTGGTGGCAAAGGCTTCGATGTCCCGAACATTCCGATGCTCGCTGAGGGTGGCATTGTAAACAAGGCAACCCTTGCCGTGATTGGCGAGGCTGGCCCTGAGGCTGTTGTGCCTTTGTCCCGTGCTGGCGAGTTCGGCATGGGTGGCGGTAACAACGTCACCATCAATGTCAACGGCGGAGACCCGAACGCTGTGGTAGCAGCTCTACGCACCTACATGCGCCAAAACGGATCTGTGCCTATCCGAGTGAGCAACATTTTCTAATGGCTCTCCAGTCCTACACCGTTGCCTACTCAACTAATGGCTCGACGTGGACTGGCTTAACCAATGTTCAAAACATCACAATCAAAATTGGTAAAAGCGCACAACTTGACGCGGTAAACGCTTCTATCGCTTCTTTTGAAATGCGCTATCCCACGGGCTACGCCTCGCCTATCACCCAGTTAGTTGCCGGGTCATACATCAGAATCTCAAATACCACAGGCACTGCCAATCCTATTTGGTACGGAGAAATAACTGATGTAAACGCAACTTACGGCATCCCGTATGCGGGTGGCGTAGGCCCTGCTGACTTTCTCAGTGTTTCTTGTGAGGGTGCTTTTGCTGCTGTGGGCCGTATGCAGGGCAACGGCTACTCGATGGCTGCTTCTAGCATTGTTGACCAGTTCCAAAACGCAAACATTCAGACGGGTTTGAACTTTGGTTATTTGCCTTTGTCGTCTAGTACTCGTCTTGCTGCTACGACTGTAAACAGCACGTGGGGCGACTGGGTGAACCGTGTGTGTCAAAGCACGAACAGCCGTTTGTGGGATGGCATTGCTTTTAACGGTTCGACTGTTATCTCACCGTTTTTTAACTCGGTTAGCACAGTTAACTTTTCGGATGTCGCTAATGACGCTACGAATCAGGTTTACAACCAGATCAACTTTGACAGCCTTGCAGACAACTTTTACACGCAGGTCACGGTCACCCCTGAATCGGCTGGCGCTGCCACGGTGACACAGGTGGGGGCTTCGGCACCGTTTCGCACGTATCAGACAAACACATTGAACGAAACCACAGCTCAGGCAACTGACTACGGCAACTATTTGTTGTCGAATTACGGTACGGCGCGTTTTGCTATTAGTTCGGTGACTTGTTCGGGTGATGCTCAGGCTTCGTTCCAGTTGGACAAGATGGGTGTTAACGGCGAGTTTGGCAAGACTGTGGGTCGTCAGGTTGCTGTGGCGTTTCGTGGCACCACTTATCAGTGCATTGTGGAGGGTGTGACTATGTCGGCTTCGCCTGCTAGTTCTTCGTTTACTTTCCACTTGTCCGGTGCTGATCTGAACGCTTATCTCATTTTGAACAATGCCGTTTTCGGCAGGCTCGATTTCAACAAGTTAGGTTATTAGTTATGAGTTTTCCATCTTTTGCTACTGGCGAGGTTTTGACCGCTGCCGATATGAACGCTGTGGGCTTGTGGCTTGTCAAGTCACAGACGGTCGGCACTGGCGTTTCCAGCGTCACCGTGACAGGCGCATTTAGCGCCGATTATGACGCATACCAAGTTATTTATTCCAATGGAGTTATGAGTGCTGACACTGCCTTAGTTTGTCAAATTGGCGGAGCGGTAACGGGATACTACGGGGCTTATACATACGGCTCTTATACAGGTACAGGACCATTTGTAGCGGGTGACAATAACAACACAAGGTTTACTTATTGCGGAGGTGGCGACTCTTCTGGCGCAGCAGCCATGTTTACACTTAATAACCCGTTTTTATCAAAGCAGACCTTCATTAATGCACCTGTTGCTTATTCCACAAACGTAGGAAATTTTGTCGGTCGACTAGCGGACACAAGTTCTTATACCTCTATAACCATAGGACCCTTTACAGGAACAATGACTGGCGGAACAATTCGAATTTACGGGTTTAGAAAGTAAAACATCATGACAAAGCCATTAATCCAAATTGACGACGAAGTACGCGAAATGACAGACGAGGAGTACGCCCAGTATGAAGCGACTATTGCTGACACTGAGCCTTTGCCTGACGCTGACTAGTTGCGCTGACCGCGTACGCGAAAACTGCGAAACCACAAAAGCCACCGGCACATTCGAAAGGCGCTGTTAATGAAACCAGAAAACCGTTTAACCAATGAGGAAATAAAAGCCCGCATCATTCTTTTTGTGGCGCTCGGATTAACCATCTCATTTGTCATGGCCATTGGGTCACTTATATTCGGGCTCCTATTCGTGGTGCAACCTACCGAGCAGAGCCCCAATGACGCCGAGGCGTGGGGCGTACTCAGCCCAATGCTGATGACCCTTGCCGGTGGTCTCATCGGTCTGCTCGCTGGCAACGGCCTCAAAGACAAACCCAAGGATCCCCCAGCACCATGATTAGCGCAACAGTCACAGTCGGCACCACACCAACCCTGCTAGTCGCAGGCGCCACAGGCACACGCACGATCTACCTCCACGTCGAAGCAAACACCATCGTCTACTTAGGCGGTGCAACCGTGACAACCGCTGCAGGTACAGCCGTAGAAAAACACACAAGCCCCATCGACATCACCCTCCGAGATGGCGACAGCCTTTACGGCATCGTCACATCTGGAACCGCCGATGTAAGAGTTCTGAGGGACAACTAATGCCTAGGAAGTACCCGTTCTTTCCAGCGTGGGATGGCAAAGCCACAGACCCCGTCACACGCAAGTTCTACGACCTTTGTAAACGCCGTTGGGCTTTCACCAACCTAGGCATGTACGCCAACCGCCCAATGCGTGGCTCCAAAAACCTCAGTACGCATGCGACTGGATTCAGTGTCGATATGGGTTATCCAGCCACCCGTGCAGGACGTGCAGCTGCTCGAGAAGCATGGGACTGGCTCATCGAGCACAGCGAAGAGCTGCGAATCTGTGAGATTCACGACTACTCGTATCTCAACCCTAAGCAGGATCCGAAAGACAAAACCGCGTGGGGACGTGGCTACCGCTGTTCTCGTGGCGAAGGCGTGAAGGGTGTCAAGGTGTTTACCGCTACCGACAACGCAGGCACACCCGGCGGTGCATGGCTCCATGTCGAAGTGTCCAACGATTGGGAATCACCTGAGGCTTTTGAGGCTGCATGGCGCGCCCTACCTAAGCCTGTAAAGACTCCCTAGGGGCTTGGTCTCTCCTAGGGGCTAGGAGGGTTGGGTGTGTTGTTTCTCCCCCACTCCAGCCCTCCGCTTTCGTAATGCTTGACTTGTGTTTACACATTGGGCAGAATGTTTACACGGGCGACCAAGCGCCCCCAAACAAAGGAGACATTATGTTTGATGACTTGCCACTGTTCCGCAGTGCAGACCCAATCACCTCAGTGCTAGGCGCTGGCGATGTAAAGCCCCGTAGAGGCTCCCAGCAGGCTCTTCTGCTCGCCGAATACGCATTCCGTGACGGACTTACCGACGAAGAAGCAGGGCTCTTCTCAGGGCTTCTCAGCCGTCCTAAGTGCTGCTACTGGAAACGGTGCTCAGAGCTCCGAGCAAAGGGTCTTATCGTCCCCACAGGCGAGACACGGCTGTCATCGGCTGGTTCAGCCATGCAGGTCTGTGCCATCACCCCAGCAGGGAAAGAAGCACTCCGATGATGGTATTCCTAGTCACCCTGCCTCTAGGGTTATTCATGGCCTGCCTCATCTACGGCATGTACCAAGCCCTTGACATTGAAACCCACTGGCAAGACCCTCCGTACGACTGGAACTTTGAAGACGAAGATCTATGGATTACAGAGACTGAAATATTGGACTATCAAAGAAGAGAAGATTGAAACGTGCATTGCTCTGCTTCGCAGTACTCACCCTATTTATCCCGTCCGTGCAAGCATCAGCTGCACCCGAGTGGAAATGCCCACAGTGGCACACCATGCTCCGTAAACACGGACTTCCCATCAGCGTGTTCGACAGGATCATGTGGAGGGAATCAAGGTGCATCCCTCACGCAGTCAGCCGTGTTAACGGTGACGGCTCACGCGATACCGGGCTTCTTCAGATCAACTCTTCGTGGCGTACGCTCACTGCTAAGACGTGTAAACGCCCGTATCGTCAGGTCATCAAAAGCCTGACAGACCCATCCTGCAACCTGAAAGTGGCTCGCATCTTGTGGGCTGATGGTAAGGGTGCATCAAACTGGCGTGTATCGTCAGGCAAGTAAACAACATCAAGGAGAAACTGATGAACCAACACAAGACCAAGGTGATTGCAGTACGCGTCACTCAAGAGCAATATGACGCACTGGCCGTCATGGCAAATGATTACAACATCAAGATGGGTAAGTATGTTTACAACTGTCTTATTCCAGCGATGCAGCTGGGCGCTGAAGTAATTCAGAAACAGCAAAAGCGTGAAGAGGCTCGTTTGAAGCGCCTTGCTAAGAAGGAGGCTGCAAGTGGGCTTTAATCTTGACGATTACGAACCAGTAGCCGTTCGCCATTCACGCTGGCTTGCTCAGCACCCCAACGGGCGCACCATTACCCACATGGTTTCGATTCCTGGAGCCGATGTTTGCGTGATCCGTGCAGAGCTGTGGCTTGAGGATGTCTGCATCGCTACGGGCTACGCCGAAGAAGTTCGTGGCGCTGGCAATGTAAACAGAACCTCACATGTCGAGAACTGTGAGACCTCCGCTGTAGGCCGTGCATTGGCTAACGCTGGCATGGCTGGCACCGATGTAAACAAACGCCCCAGCCGTGAAGAAATGGCAAAAGTGCAAAACACCGCACCGAAGATGCGTATAACACAAGCGTCCTCAGCAAAAGGGGATGGTGTCACCATCAAAGGAGACCAGTGGGGCCCGATACCCGATTGGCTTGTTCTCGAAGCGGCTCAAGCAGGCGTGACACAAGTGTGGGACAACCGCAACCAGTTAGCGCAAAACCCCAAGCGTCCTTGGTTTAAGGATGTCAACGGCGACAAAGCGTTTTGGGCTCCTAAGGGCACACCGTTGCCGGTGATGGCGACCCACGAGGATGATCTGGACGATTCACCTGAGGAGCCATTCTGATGGACGCAGGAACAATGAAGGACTACATCGAAGACCTGATCCAGCAGGTAAACACGCTCGAGGCACAGTTCCACAAACTCAACGAAGTCATACTCCAACTGCAACAACAGCGAGACCAATACCGGGCACTGTACGAAGCATGCAAGGAACACCACGGTGATTGAGTTTGTTTACTTCGTGTCCCACAGCGTTGCCATGATTGCTCTAGGCATTTGGCTGGCAGGCCGTCATGGGTAAAGCCATCCTTTGCCCGTTCTACACCTGCAAGAACGAGACCAGTGGTTATTGCTCGATGCACCGTCACCTACTCCCAGCCATTGAGCGCGTAGTCGAGCACATGGATCCTGAGAGCATCTTGTCGTTCAATGTAAACGTGTCGAACTTGTTGCCTATGGTGAAGATGATGGAAGAGCAATACCGAGACCTTCGCCGTTTGGAGCGTGAGTTAACTGGTGCACAGAACGAACTGCACCGCATCCTTGGAGGCGTGTGATGATGCCCCACGGCGTAAACGGACAATGGCACTATCCCGATTGCAAAGAACTTCTCAATAGTCACCCTGGCTGCAGCTGCATCCCCAGCATGGCAAAACAGATTGCAATGCTTGCCGAAGAAGTCGGGAACCTGATGCGCGCTAACCGCCATCTACAAAGACAGGTTGACAATGCCCAGCGGTGAAGCCACAGAGCGCATCTTTCAGAGCAAAGTGGAACAGATTGCCTCGATGAACGGCTGGTTGATATTTCACCCCAGCCCCCATCAAGTACGTCCGGGTGTGTTCCGATCCGATGGTAAAGGCTTCCCCGACCTTGTGCTGGCGCATCGTGACAGGGGGCTTATATTCGCTGAGTTAAAGCTCGACAAAACCAAGTTGACTCCTATGCAGGTGATATGGGCAAACGCCATCAGCCCACACGCAGAACATTATGTGTGGCGACCTAATCAGCTGGAGATGATTGCAGAGCGCCTAGGCAGGAAGTAGCATCCGCCACAATAGATCAGAACCACGGCCTCGTTGGGAGTTGTACTCAGCAGGTAGAACGCACGGGGACGTGTTAGAGCAGGCTGTCGTAGAACGGCCTGTACAGCGTCCAAACGTCACAAATGTCAATGGTGTCCGTCCACTGGTGTAACACATCCGGCAGCCATACCTCGTAGGTAGAACTGTGGGGGGCTATCACCGCACCAACTCATCTCGTAGCATGCAAGCAACCGCAGGCGCAGCCAAGGGCGCTAGAGAAGAAACGAGACAACATGAGTGAATACCAAACAGCTGCATACCGCAAAGCCAGAGCAGAACTCCTAGCCGACAGCCCTCTCTGCCACTGGTGCCGTAAAGCCCGGGCAACCGAACTAGATCACCTCAACGAGACCGACAACGGAGGCTCGATACAAGACGGCTATGTACCCGCCTGCAAACCATGCAACTCGAGACGTGGGGCAGAACACCTCAACCGTAAACGCGCCCGAGCGACCATCGCACGAAACGCTGCGCTGAACCCACTTTCAAACGAAAAACCCGAACATTTTTTTGTAAACACAAAAACACTCACAGATCGGAAGAGCGTCGTGTAGGGAAGAGTGTC
>ERZ650301.257-NODE-257-length-14290-cov-25.880998_pt1 | contig 14290 bp, 9 predicted proteins | sample MGYA00376237_ERZ650301 | MGnify/ENA primary metagenome ERZ650301 (study PRJEB26733, sample SAMN07839255) | wastewater metagenome | biome: small river; feature: stream; material: water | place: USA: North Carolina | collected 2016-04-05 ...
CGGACGGTCTAGCAAATAGCAATGGCGTTCGCCAAAGGTGTTGTTCACTTCCACCACGATGGCACGCAAGCTGTGGTCAGCGGCGTGGCAGTACCAAAAGCTCACAGGCTTGAAGGTGTAGCCCAGCACGCGTGGGTAGCAATGCAGCCACACTTCCCCCGTGGCGTCGGTGATGCCCTCGCTGTGTAGCAATTCATCCAGCCATCCCAGTGCGCCTCCCTCTTCGGGTGTGCGGCCATCACCATGGTCGACCTCGTGAAAGCTGATGACGCCTGCGCGGTTGACGGGCAGCACGGCATCGCCCGTGGCGTGCTGCGTGCGCATGGGCAACATCAAAAAAAAGGTGCTGTAGTTGAACGCGTGGTGCTTGGGACGCAAGCGTGTGTGGCGCACTTGGCCAAAACCAATCATGGCGTGCGGCCTTTCATGGGCCAGCGAAGTGGGGCTGTGCGTCATGTGGTTCATCGTGCCAAGCTGGCCAATAAGTTCTGTGCGGCATCGCGCCCAGCTTTGAACCCATCCTCATGGAAGCCATAGCCCATCCACGCGCCGGCAAACCAGGTGTGTTGCTGGCCTTGCAGTTGCGGCATCTGGGCTTGCGCTTGGATGGCGGGTAGGTCAAACACTGGGTGGGCGTAGTCGTATTCGCCGATCACATGCGCGGGGTCTATCTCGCGCACGGGGTTGAGCGACACGATCACATCTTGCTTGAATGGCAACGGCTGCAACAGGTTGAGCCAATAGTGCAGGCACACACGGGTGGACTCGGTGCTGTCGTGTGCCGCGCGTTCGTAGTTCCATGCCGCCCATGCGAGTTTTGTTTGCGGCATCACCGAGGTGTCGGTGTGCAGCACCGCGCGGTTGGGGTGGTAGCGAATGGCCCCTAGGGTGCTTTGCTCTTGCGCGGTGGGTTCGGCCAACATGGCCAGGGATTGGTCGGCATGGCTGGCCAAAATGACTTGGTCAAAACGCTCCGAACCCGCATGCGTTTGCAAGGTCACGCTGTGGGCATCGCGCTCAATGCGCAGCACGGGGGTGTTCAAGCGTTGATCGGGAATGCGCGCCAAAATTTTCTCGACATAGTGACGCGCACCACCCGCCACGGTGTACCACTGCGGTCGGTTGTTCACCTGAATGAGCCCGTGGTTGTGACAAAACCGAATCATGGTTGCGACGGGAAATTTCAGCATTTGGTCGGTCGGGCAGCTCCAAATACAACCCAGCATGGGCAGCAAGTACCAGTCTCGAAACGCATCGCTGAATTTGTGCGAGAACAAAAAACCACTCAAAGGTTGGGCGAGTTCGTGGTCTTGGTTGCGCTCGGCCAGCTCGGTGGCGAGCGTGTTGAAGCGCACCACGTCGCGCAACATGCGCAAGAAGCGGGGCTTGAGTAAGTTGCTGCGCTGCGCAAACACCGTGTTCAGGTTGGCGCCGTTCCATTCCAATGTGCGCTGGTCACGGGCCTGTGGCACTTGCACAGAAAACGACATGTCTGATTTGACGGTGGTCACTTGCAGTGTTTCAAACAGCGCAATCAGCCCCGGATAGGTGCGCTCGTTGTAGACCAAGAAGCCCGTGTCTACACCGTGTGTTTGTGTGCCTGTTGGTGTGGGCAGTGTCACGTCCACCGTGTGGGTATGACCGCCAAAATAATCACCCGCTTCAAACAGCGTGATGTCGGCTTGGCCGTGCAAGTGATGGGCTGCAGACAGGCCCGAAATGCCCGAGCCCACGATGGCGATGCGTGGCGTCATTGGGCGGCACCTTTGGCGGCCAGTTGCTTTTCAATCTCTTGCACCAAGCTTTTGTCTTGTGGGCTGGTCATGCTGCTGAAGCTCTTGATGTCCTTGCCGTCGCGGCTGATGACGTATTTGTAAAAGTTCCACTTTGGCGTGGTGTGGGTTTGTTCAGCCAGCTGTTTGAACAGGGGCAAAGCGTCTGCGCCGCGCACGGTGGTTTTGACAAACATGGGGAACTTCACGCCAAAGGTGTTTTCGCAAAAGTCAGCAATCTTGGCGTTGCTGTCGGGTTCTTGCGAGAAGTCGTTGCTCGGGAAACCCAACACCACCAACCCGCGGTCTTTGTATTTGGCATGAAGCGCTTCTAGGCCTTTGTATTGCGGCGTGAAGCCGCAAAAGCTGGCGGTGTTGACCACGACCACCACATGGCCTGCGTATTGGCACAGGTTTTGGGGCTTCTCGTCTTGCAGGCGCAGCACGGTGTGTTGCAAGACCCGAGGGCACATGCTGCTGCTCACCCCCTCAGTGGCGCTGTAGGCCGAGGGCAGCAGGCCTAGCCAGAGCCAAGCGCTTAAGAAAACAAAACGGTGCATCACGTGAAAGTCCTTCTTCATTCGTGCAGAATCATGGCCAAGTATGGCCTTTTTGTCTAGGACAAAAATATTCTCCATGTCCACCCGCGGGGGATTCCAAATTCATGAACTTACGTGACGGCCCTTCATCCATGACGCTTTCGATTGCTGCCGTAGAGCGCGATACCGGCATCGGCAAGGACACTCTGCGCGTGTGGGAGCGTCGCTATGGCTTTCCCGTGCCTGGCCGTGACCCGCATGGCGAGCGCACCTATCCCATGGCGCAAGTGGAGAAGCTGCGCGTCATCAAGCGCTTGATGGACCAAGGGCACCGCCCGGGCCGCATCGTGGCGCAGTCGATGGACATGCTGCAGCACCTCAGTCGAGGCGAGGCTGTGCTGCAGTCGGCGCCAGCCCTGGCGGGGGGCCATGCGCGTGCCGATGTGTTGGCGTACATCACCCTGTTGCAGACGCAAGGCGCTGAGGGTTTGCGCCGCGAATTGCTCAAGTCTTTGTCAGACAAGGGGTTGCAGAGTTTGGTGACAGAGGTGCTGGCGCCGCTGACCACCCTTGTGGGGGAGGCTTGGTCGCGTGGTGATTTGGCGGTGCATGAAGAGCACCTTTACACCGAGTGCGTGAGCGGGGTGCTGAGACAGGCCATCGCGGCCACGTCCACACCCGCCGGTGGCGGCACACCGGTGGTGCTGCTGACCACCTTTCCCCAAGAAGCCCACGGCTTGGGGTTGTTGATGGTTGAAAGTCTGCTCACGTTGGAAGGCTGTCGTTGTGTGTCGTTGGGCACACAAACGCCCGTGCGTGACATCGCGCAAGCCGCCGCGGTACATGGTGTGGACGTGGTGGCCTTGAGTTTCAGTGCCCATATGAAGACCAACCACGTGTTGAGCGGGCTGATGGAGTTGAGCGCACTCTTGCCCCCCGCTGTGGCAGTGTGGGCGGGTGGTGCAGCGCCCGCGCTGCGTCGCAGCCAGGCCGCGCGCGTGCGGGTGGTGGATGACTTGAGTGCCATTGCAGACGCGGTGCACCAGTGGCGCACCTAAAATTCACCCCATGACTGACACCACGTTGCTTCCCCCTGCTTTTCTTTCTAAGCTGGCGTCTCGCCAAGATGCTGTGCAGCGCGTCGCGGCCCTGCGTGCGCAAGGGCCGGTGGTGTTCACCAACGGTGTCTTTGATGTGCTGCACCGAGGCCATGCGTCGTATTTGGCCCAAGCCCGCAGTTTGGGCGGCAGTTTGGTGGTGGCCCTCAACAGCGATGCCTCTGCGCGCCGCTTGGGCAAAGGCCCAGACCGTCCCCTGAACAACGAGCTAGACCGGGCGGCTTTGATGGCCGCTTTGGAGTCGGTGAGCTTGGTGACGTGGTTTGACGAAGACACCCCGTTGGCGCTCATCACCGAGCTGCGCCCCGATGTGCTGGTCAAAGGCGGTGACTACGACATGAGCAAACTCGCAGAAACGCATGTGGTGCTGGCCTATGGGGGCCGTGCCCAAGCCATTCCCTTTGTGGATGGGTACTCGACCACGGCGCTGGTGAAGAAAATTCGCCAAGGGTAATCAGCCAAACACCGCGTGCCACAAGGTCTGAATGGCCGAGCATTCTTTGTCCAATTCCGCCGAGGGCACTTGTGTGGGCTGTTCGTCCAAACGCGCGCGGTGTTGCACGCGGCGCAGTTCACGGTAAGCGCTCCCCGCTGCTTCGCCCACGCCTACAGGCAGCAGGCCGGCTTTTTCGGCGCTGAGCAACAACGCAATATTGCCCACATTGGCCAGCAAAGCCGGGTGCTGTTGTGCATGGGCCAGTACCAAGTACTGCACGACAAACTCGACGTCCACCATGCCGCCTGCGCTGTGTTTGACGTCAAACAAATCGGGCTTCACGGTGTGCGCGCCACGTAGCTTGTCGCGCATGGCCACAATCTCTTGGCGCAAGGCGGCTTGGTCGCGTTTGGCGTTGATGACGTTGGCACGCACCGCATCAAAGCGACTCTGCAGCTCGGGTGAGCCCAGGCAAAAACGCGCCCGCGTCATGGCTTGGTGTTCCCACGTCCATGCGGTGTTTTCGCCGCGCTGGCATTGGTAGTCGGCGTAGGCTTCGAAGGTCGACACCAAGAGGCCAGAGTTGCCGTTGGGGCGCAGCGCGGTGTCAATTTCGTACAAATCACCTTCGCCCGTTTTCACGGCCAGCCAGTTGATGAGTTTGCGCACATAGGCTGCGTAAATCTCGCCGGCCCGCTCGTGGGGGTCTTCATAGACAAACACGATGTCGAGGTCACTGCCATAGCCCAGTTCTTTGCCGCCCAATTTGCCGTAAGCGAGGATGGCAAATTGCGGTTCATCGCGGTGGCGTTGTTTGAAGTGTTGCCACACCCAACGGCTGGTGATTTTCAGCACGGAGTCGGCCAAAGCGCTCAAGTCGTCGGCCACTTGTTCTACCGTGATGCGACCTTCCACGTCCCGTGCCAAGGTGCGAAATACCTCGGCATGGTGCGCACGGCGCAACAGATTGAGCAAGGTTTCTTCATCGGCCTGCCCCGTGGCTTGCAGTGATTCCAAACGGCGATTCAACTCGTGCTCAAATTCAGCCGCTACAAAACGTTCGGCCAGCAAGGCCTCACCCGCCAGCTCGTCAATTACGCCTGGGTGTTGCTGCAAATACTTCGCCGGCCAACGCGCGAGGCCCAACAAACGCATCAGTTGTTCGTGCACCCGGGGCCGTTCAATCAGCAAGGCCAAATAGCTTTCACGACGCAGCAGAGGTTCGATCCAATCGCTCCAACGCACCGCGGCTTCTTCAGTGATGCGGCCATCGTCAATCCAGGCGTTGGTGCGTTGCAACAGTTTGAGTAAGCGCTGCACGCTTTCGTCGCGCAAGGCCCGCATGCGGGGTTGCTCGCACCAATGTGTCACGCGCTCACGCAAACGTGCGTTCAGGTCGGGGAGCAGGGAGGCCAAATCGACGTAGTCGTTTGGGCGTGTGCAACCTTTGCACGCGCCGTTGCCGTTGGATTCGGCTTTCTCGCCCAAGCCCAACAGCCGGTCAAACTCGTGCGCCACCAATTCGCGGTGGCTGTCGAGTTGCGACAGAAAGTCGCACACATCGCCAAAGCCCAGGGTCAAGGCAATCCAGTTCAGGTCATCGTCATGGGTGGGGAGCACGTGGGTTTGCTGATCGTCGAGGTACTGGATGCGGTGTTCGACTTGGCGCAAAAACACATAGGCCTGGGTCAGCGCTTCAGCGGTGGCCGCGGGCATGAGGTTGGCTTGACTCAGGCGTTGCAAAGCTTGGCATGTGGGCCGTGTGCGCAACTCGGGGAAGTGGCCCCCGCGCACCACTTGCAACAGTTGCACAGTGAATTCAATTTCACGAATGCCGCCGCGTGAGAGCTTCACATCGTTGGCGCGCTCAGGTCGACCCGCGCTGCGTGTGGCCGAGTGTTTGCGAATTTGCTGGTGCAAGCCGCGCAAGGCTTCAAACACGCTGTAATCCAAATAGCGTCGGAACACAAAAGGCAGCACGGTGTCGCGCAGTTCAAATGCATTGGCTTTGGCGCTGAAGGGGGCGACCACGCGGCTCTTGAGCCAGGCAAAGCGCTCCCATTCGCGGCCCTGAACCAAGAAATATTCTTCCAGCGCTTGGCGTGACACCACGCTGGGCCCCGAGTTGCCGTTGGGGCGCAAAGCCAAGTCCATGCGAAACACAAACCCGTGTTCGGTGGTATCACCGATCAAGGCGTAAATCAGTTTGACCGCTTTGGCAAAGTAGTCGTGGTTGCTGATGCGCCCGCGCCCGTCGGCCAGCCCAGTGGTTTCACCGTCTTCGTCGTACACATAAATCAGGTCGATGTCGCTCGACACATTCAGCTCGCGCGCACCAAATTTACCCATGCCGATGATCCACAACGTGGCACGTGCGCCGCTGGGGGTGGTGGGCATGCCATAGCTGCTATCGAGCTGGGTTTGGGCTTCGCGAAAGGCCGCATCCAGCGCGAACTCACCCAACTCAGTCATCGCGCGCGTCACCACCTCGAGGTCGGCGCCTTGGTCGCAGTCCAGCACCACCAAGCGTTCCATCACCAGTTGGCGCAGCACGCGCAGAGCATCGCTGCAGTTGTGGGTTTGGCGCAGCGTCTCAAAACAGACCTGCAGGGTGGCCAAGACAGGCGCGCCTTGCGGCAACAAATGCAACTCATTCACATAGCGGCGACGTAAACGCTGGACGAAGCGTGAATAAGTACTCAAATTCGACATAGAGGAGGGGATAATTCCGGTCACGTTGCTACCACCATGAAACATTTCTCTGACGCTGTGAACCCCACTCCCGAAAGCGCTGAACCAGATTTGAAAACCAAGTCTGGCTGGCGTCGTGCGCTCAACTGGGCTGTGGGCTTGGTGGCGTTCGGGTGGGTGGCGGTGTTGGTCGCATGGAGCGCCCTGCACATTTTCATTGTGCCGCGAATTGGAGATTACCGTGAGGTGATGCAACAACAAGCCTCACGTGCCTTGGGTGTGCGTGTGGAAATCGGTCGCATCAGCATGCAAGGGGGTTGGTGGGTGCCCTGGCTTGAACTCGGCGACATCCAGTTGTTTGACAAAGAAGGGCGAGAGGCTTTGCGCTTGCCACGCGTGCTGGCTGCCGTGTCGCCACGCTCGGTGCTGTTTGGTCAATTCGAGCAACTCGACATTGAACAACCCGAATTGGAAATTCGTCGTGATGTTGAGGGCCATGTGTGGGTGGCGGGTCTAGACACGGGAGCGTCGGGCGACGGCAGTGGTGCGGACTGGTTTTTCTCGCAACCCGAATTTGTGGTGCGCCAAGGCGTGGTGCATTGGCGTGACGACAGTCGTTCAACGGCTGCGCAAACCAGCGCACCGGTGCTAACGCTGCAAGGCGTGGACCTGTCGGTGAAGAACCACCGCTTCCAACACGAGCTGCGCCTCGACGCCACACCGCCCGAGGCCCTGGGCCGACGCGTGTCCATGCGCGGCAAGTTTTACCAAGCGCCTTGGCAGCGTGCCGGCGACACCGCGCACTGGTCGGGCGAGCTGTATGCCGATTTGCCTTATGTTGATCTTGCCGCTTTGCGCCAATGGGTGGTGATGGACAAAGGCTTGTCTTTGCATGAAGGGCGTGGCGCGGTGCGCTTGTGGACCGATGTGCAAAAGGGACAAGCCACAGGCGTGACCGCAGATGTCGCACTGGATGCTGTGGCGGCCCGTTTGGGCGCCGACTTGCGGCCCTTGAGCCTGCGCCATGTGCATGGCCGCTTGGGCGCGCAGTGGCAAGGCCGTGAAGTGGAAATCAGCAGCCAAGACTTGGTGTTCGACACCCTGGAAGGCGAGCATTGGCCGGGGGGGCTGTTGCGTGTGAGTTGGCAGGGCGACGGGTTTGAATCGGGCGCCTTGAGCGCGGACCGTTTGGACCTGAACGCCTTGGCGCAAATCAGCCAGCGTGTGCCCCTGTCAGAGCAAGTGCGTGGCCTTCTGGCACGCGCGCAACCCCAAGGCCAGGTGAACCAACTCAAGGCGTCGTGGCAAACAAACGCAGATGCAGGGTTGCAGTACAGCGCCCGTGGCCAAGTGCGTCAGTTCGCCATGCAACGCGAGACCCACGCCGACAGTTGGTTGGCCCAAGTGCCTGGTGTGCAGGCAGCGCAATTGGACTTCGACTTGACGCAAAAAGGCGGCAAAGCCCGCGTGAGCATTCACCAAGGCAGCTTGACCCTGCCCATGGGGCTAGATGCGCCGCACGTCCCACTGACCGAGGCCTCCGCGCAATTGGCCTGGCAACTCAAAGGCGATGACGTGGCTGTGCAATTCACACAAGGTCGCGTGGTCAATGACGACATGGCCGGGGACTTCAGCGGCAATTGGAAAACAGGGGAAGGTGAGGCCCGTTTACCGGGGGTGTTGGATTTGACGGCCTCCCTGAGCCGCGCCAATGTGGCACAGGTGCATCGCTACTTGCCCAACACCTTGCCCGCGGCTGTGCGCACGTATGTGCGAGATGCCGTGAAGGCTGGCGAAGCCAGCCATGTGACGATGCGCTTGCGCGGCAACTTGAATGACATGCCGTTTGAGAACCCCAAGCTGGGCGAGTTCCGCATCGTGGCCCAAGTGGCGCAAGGCAAATATGCCTATGTGCCACCTGAGCCCCCGAAAGCCAAAACACCGGCACCACCGGCATGGCCGGCCTTGACGGACGTGAACGGGGAGTTGGTGTTTGACCGCGCGGCCCTGCATTTCAAGGGCCGCACACAACTGGCCGGGGCACCAGGGGTGACATGGCAAAAAGTAGAGGCACACATCCCCACCCTGGCACAACCGGTGGTGGGTGTCACGGGCGAAGCGCAAGGCCCCTTGGCGCAAGTGCTGACGGTGATTGCCAATTCGGCACTCAACGAGTTGACCGGCACGGTCTTGAGCAAGAGCCAAGCAAGTGGTTCGGCCAGTTTCAAATTGGCACTGACCCTGCCGATCGATCAATTGGCGAAGTCGGAAGTTCAAGGCAGTGTCACCTTTGCCGATAACGCTTTGCAAATCATTCCCGGCACACCCGTGCTCAACCGCACGCGTGGCACTTTGCAATTCAGCGAACAGGGGTTTCGGCTGAAAGCCGTACAAGCGCAGCTGTTGGGGGGCGATGCTGTGTTGGAGGGCGGCTTGTCGTTTGTCGCGGGAGAGGGAGAGTCGCCCTTGCAGCTCAAAATTCGTGGTGACTTGACGGCTGAGGGGTTGCAGCAGGCGCGCGAACTGGGCTTTGTGTCTCGTTTGGCGCAGCGTGCGTCTGGCAAGTCCAGCTACAGCGCCACATTGGGCTTGCGCCGCGGGCAACCGGAGTTGTTGATCAACAGCGACCTCAAAGGCATGGCCTTGAATTTGCCGGCCCCGCTGAACAAAGCAGCATCGGCGGTCATGCCGTTGCGCATCGAGTCACAACTCACGCGCGAATCGTTGCAGCCCAAATCACGCCTGTTGCAAGACCAAATCAAAGTGGTGTTGGGGCGCATGGTCGCAGTCACGTATGTGCGTGACCTCAGTGGTGTGCGTCCCCGCGTCGTGCGCGGGGGCATTGCGGTGGGGCAATCGGTGATCGATGCGGTGCCGATGCGTGACAACGCGGTGAGTTTGAATTTGCAATTGCCGTCGCTCGACTTGGACGCGTGGAACACGGCCTTCACCCAACTCACCGGTGTGTCACCGCTCAAACGCAAACAGCTCACCCCCTCTGTCATTGGCAGCGAAGCGGCGGGGGACAGCGCGCAAGAGTACATGCCCACCTTTGCGGCGTTGCTGGCAGAGCAACTCAAAGTGTCTGACCGCGTGATCCATCGGGTGGTGGTGGGTGGTACGCGCCAAGGCGACCTGTGGCGCTTGAACATCAGTGCCGATGAGCTCAATGGTTCTGCCGAAGTGCGTCCACCCAATGGCAATGTGCCGGCACAGCTGTATGTGCGTTTGGCGTATCTGAATATCCCACCCAGCTCCGTGCCGGACGTGGAACGCCTGCTGACCGAGCAACCCAGCAGCATCCCCACGTTGGATATTGTGGTGAATGAGTTGACCTTGCGTGGCAAGAAGTTAGGGCGCTTAGAGATTGATGCCGTCAACCGCATGGGGGCCAACGCGGTGCGCGAATGGCGTTTGAACAAGTTCAACGTGACCTTGCCGGAAGCCACTTTGGCCGCCCATGGCAATTGGGCTGCCGAGGGGCCGCGGGTGCGCCGTACCCAATTTAATTTTGTGTTGACCATTCGCGACAGCGGTGATTTGTTGACGCGCTTGGGCACGCCTGGCGCAATTCGCGATGGCGAGGGCCGCTTGGAAGGCCAGGTGTCTTGGCAAGGTTCGCCCATCACCTTGGACTACGCCAGCATGAGCGGCAAGATGAACTTGGCGATTGAAAAAGGACAGTTCTTAAAAACAGAACCAGGTGCCGCCCGCTTGCTAGGCGTGCTGAATTTACAGGCCTTGCCGCGGCGCCTGACCTTGGACTTCAGCGACCTGTTCAGCGATGGGTTTGCCTTTGACTTTGTGCGCGGCGATGTGCGCATCGAACAAGGCGTGGCATCCACCAACAACTTGCAGATGAAAGGCGTGGTGGCTGGCGCGTTGATTGAAGGCAGTGCCGACTTGGTGCGTGAAACTCAAAAACTCAAGGTGGTGGTAGTGCCTGAAATCAATGCGGGCACGGCCTCGCTTTACGTGGCCACCATCAATCCCTTGGTCGGCTTGACCAGCTACCTCGCGCAGATGATTTTGAGCAAGCCTTTGGTGCGCGCGGGCACCACGGAGTTTCACGTCGATGGCACATGGGCTGACCCCCGCGTCACCAAGGTGGACTGATGCTGTTTCCTGTAGGAGCTCAAATACGTCGCTGGGTGCTGTGGGGACTGTTGGTGGTGCTTGTGCTGTCCATGCTCAGCACCTTGGTGTGGCTGGCGGGACGTTATGAAGTCAGTCAAGTGCAAAACCGTTTGGAGCGGGACGCGGCCGATGCCGTGAGCGACATTCGCACCGCACTCACCCGCAATGTGCAGAGTTTGCAAGCCTTGCAATATGCCGACCGCAATGCCATGCCTTGGGGGCAAGACGCGCATACCTTGTTGCGGGAGCATCGCGAGTGGCTGCGCTTAGAGTTGCGCGACACGGAGCTGCGCGTCCTCAAGAGCATCGACACGCCGTTTCGCGCCCCCGTGTTCAATCGTTTTGGTCGTGCAGCCAACCAACCTGAGGTGGTGCAGGCCTGTGGCGTGGCGCGCCGCCAAAGTGGGCCGGGCTATGGGGCCAGCACCTACGTGCCGCAAGCCGATGGCTTGGGTTTAGAGATCATGGATTTGTGTTTGCCCGTGATCACCGATGGGCAGCTCACGGGATACACCGTGGCCACGTATTCGCTGGGCGAAATTTTGGTGAACATGGTGGGCCCACAACTGACTCGCAGCCAAGAGGTGTCGTTCACCGAATCGGATGGCACACGCCTGGCCATGCACGGCACGGCACGCCGTGGCTCGCGCGTGTTCATTGCCAAGCAACTGATCGATTTACCGGGCCACACCATGGTGTTGCGCATGGACAGTTGGCGAGGTGCGCCGGATTTATTCCCCAATGTGTTGACCGCTTTGGTCACGGCGATGGCGATTGCCTTGGTCACCGTGCTCGTCATGTTGGGGCGTGACATGCGCCGTCGCCAACGTGTGGAGTTGGACTTGGCCGATGCGTTGGCTTTTCGTAAAGCCATGGAAGACTCACTGGTCACGGGCTTGCGTGCGCGTGACAACGAAGGCCGCATCACGTATGTGAACCCCGCGTTTTGCGAGATGGTGGGGTTTGAGGCCAAGGAGTTGATTGGCTGCAGCATCCCCGCACCCTATTGGCCGCCGGAGATGGTGGACGAGTACGGTCAACGCCAAGCCCTGCGTCTGGCCGGCAACGCGCCGCCACGAGAAGGTGTGGAGTCGGTGTTCATGCGCAAAAACGGCGAACGATTTGCCGTGATGATTTTTGAAGCCCCGCTCATCAACGCGATGGGTGAGCAAACCGGTTGGATGGGCGCGGTGTTGGACATCAGCGAACAGCGTCGCGTGGAAGAAGTCTCGCGTGCCAGCCAAGAGCGTTTGCAAGCCACGGCGCGTTTGGCCACGGTGGGTGAGATGGCGTCGCTCTTGAGCCATGAACTCAACCAACCGTTGGCCGCCATTTCAAGTTACGCCACGGGCAGCATGAACTTGTTGCAAGAAGCCGCCGTCAAAGACCCGCAACTGGCAGACACCTTGAGCAGCGCCATTCAGCGCATCGGTCAGCAAGCCGAGCGCGCTGGCAAGGTGATCAAGAGCGTGCATGACTTCGTGCGCCGTCGTGACCAAGCGCGTGAGGCGGTCACCCCGCGTGCGCTGCTGGATGACGTCATGCCTTTGGTGATTTTGCAAGCCCGCAAACTCGGCGTGCGTGTAGTGGTTCAATGCCCGGCTGATTTGCCGGCCGTGTGGTGCGACCGCACGATGGTCGAGCAGGTGCTGTTGAACCTGTCGCGCAACGGCATGCAAGCCATGGCCGATGACACGCCCCACAAAGTGCTCACGCTGAGCGTGCGACCCGCCGCCTCCAATGCGACCAGTCGCTGGTTGGAATTCACCGTGGCTGATTTGGGCCAAGGCATTCCTGACGGGGTGTCAGAGAAGTTGTTCACGCCATTTTTCACCACCAAAGAAGAAGGCATGGGCCTGGGCCTGAGCTTGTGCCGCACGGTGGTGGAGCAGCATGGTGGGTTTTTGGGGCACCACCCTAACTTGCCGCGCGGCACGGTGTTCAGTTTCACCCTGCCACAATCGTCACCCGAGACCTGACACATGCAACCCACAGAAGACGCTTTGGTTTTTATTGTTGATGACGACGCTGGCGTGCGCGAAGCGCTGGCGTGGCTGCTGCGCTCGCGTCGCTTGCCCAGCCAATCGTTTGAAAGTGCGGATGCCTTTGCTGAGTTTTTAGATGTGGGCAGCCGCGCTTGGCAGCCCACACAGCCTGGGTGCTTGCTGCTCGATGTGCGCATGCCAGGCATGAGTGGCTTGGCTTTGTTTGAGCAACTCATTGAACGTGAATTGCTGGATGTGTTGCCCGTGATTTTCTTAACGGGTCACGCCGATGTGCCCACCGCTGTCGATTCGGTCAAACGGGGCGCCTTTGATTTTTGCGAGAAACCCTTCTCCGACAACGCGCTGGTGGACCGCATCGAACAAGCCTTGACACGCTCGGCGCAGACCTTGCAAAGCTTGCGTGCCAAACAAAACCTGCAACACAACTTGGCCGATTTGACCGAGCGCGAACGCGACGTGATGCACTTGGTGGTGGAGGGGCTGCCCAACAAATTGATTGCGGACCAGCTAGACATCAGCGTGCGCACGGTGGAAGTTCACCGCGCGCGCGTGTTTGACAAAATGAATGTGAAGTCGGCCGTGGAGTTGGCCAACTTGCTGCGCGGCGAGTGAGTTACGTGTCGTCTTTGGCCGCTTCTTGTTGTGCGGCTCGGTGCTCGGCCTCTGCCTCCGCGCGGCCTGAGAACATGGTCCACCACACGATCAACACCAAGAGACAACCCGCGCCCAGCGCTTCTAGCAAAATCAAGAGCATGAGACAAATCCTGTGGCGTTTGATGTGGGCGTTGATTGTAGGAAGCTTGGCGGCTTGTGGCACAACGCGCCAAGCGCCCGTGACGGACCATGGTCGCCCCCTCCCCGCTGCCCGTGTGCCGGCAGAGGCCCCTCGTGCCAGCGGCAGTTTGGCGGGCACACCCGGCACGCCGAGCCCGCAACAAAGCTACCGCAGCCGTTGGGTGGCAACTTCGTGGAACGAGGTGCCGGGCTGGCCAAACGATGCCATGCAAGACGCTTGGAATGCGTGGTTGCAAAACTGCGAACGTCCCGGCCCCTTGTTTGCGCCTTTGTGCAAAGACGTGCGTCAACTCATGTTGGGCAGTGACGATGACCGCCGCTTGTGGATGATGGGGCGCTTGCAGCCCTACCGTGTGGAGTCACTCGATGGCGCGGCCGAGGGCTTGCTCACCAGCTATTACGAACCCTTGTTTGACGCTTCTGCCCAAATGCGCCCGGGCTTCGAAGTGCCCTTGTATGCGCCGCCCGATGGCTTGGCCGAGGCGCGCCGCACAGGCCGTCCCTGGTTCAGCCGTCAAGAGATTGACACGCACCCCTCCGCACGCGATGCCCTGCGGGGCCGCGAGGTGGCGTGGCTCGCCGATCCGATCGATGCCTTGGTGCTGCACATCCAAGGGTCAGGACGTGTGCGCATGACCCAACCCGATGGCAGCACGCGCGTGGTGCGCTTGGCGTTTGCGGGCTCGAACGAGCAGCCCTACCAAAGCGTGGGGCGATGGCTGCTGGACCGTGGCTTGATTCGAGATGCCTCGTGGCCAGGCATCAAGGCGTGGATCGTCAGCACCCAACAAAGCAA